>OBLU010000218.1_pt1 | contig 55618 bp, 56 predicted proteins | sample 1518681 | NCBI WGS metagenome assembly OBLU01 (sample SAMEA3539304, study PRJEB22396) | soil metagenome | biome: tundra; feature: field; material: soil | place: USA | collected 2010-05 | depth 0.15 m | reverse complement strand
GCAGGCATCGTTCGACCACGCGGCCGCCGCCGGCTGGGAGACCCACCAGCTTGCCTACGGGCACGACCTGATGCTGGAAGCACCCAAGGAGACAGCCACGCTTCTTGACGCCATAGCTCAGCAGCGAAGCTGACCGGCCGGTTTGCCCGGGCCCGGCCGCACGCTTCCAGGTCGCGGGCGAAGAACTCGATGTCGGCTCGGCGAGCGCCGAACAGGTGCAGTTGGTGTTGCTGGCACCAGCTGGCGAACTGCCGCAGGTCCAGCTCATACGCCTGCCGGGTCAGGCCGCTGTACCCGGCGAGGAATCCCGCTAATGCGAGCCGCTCGGTGTTGGTGAACACCGGCGTGACCGAGCCGGAGCGGCGGACGGAATTGTGGTGGCCATCGGGCACATCCAGGACTCGGGCTCAGGCCCCGAAGCTGGGCCAGCCGAGGCCCCAGCAGACGATGAGAACCCCACGGTAAGACGGCCGATCTCGCATCTGCTCAGGACTTACGGTCCGCTCCGGGCTCCCAGGCGGAGGCTGCGAGCAGGCCTGGGGCGGGCGGGCTGGGTCCACGGTGGTCCTCACCGGACCGGCACGCCACTCACATCTTCGCCGCATACGTCGCCAAGTTCGCTGGACCACGACCGAAGGCAGTGGCCGCGTTTCTCCGAGCCTGCGCCTTACTCCCCGACGCGGTGCGGAAGGCAGTAACTGAATAGAACAGGCAATCGCAGCGGCTGGACTGCGCGGTCAGGTTCGCCAGCAGCCGAACGGCGGCTCGGCGTGCAACGCGTAACGCATGTCAAGCGGTTCGGCCAGCGCAGGGTGGCCGGTGGTGAAAGATACGCGAGAAGCGGATCGCAGCTTCAGCGGATCGGCCAAGGGGAGCGTCGGCGTCGATCGTCTATGAACTTCGGTGGCCCGTACGGCATCGACGCACCCGCGCACGAGGTCGGCCCCGGGTGAGCGTGACGCGCAGATCATCCATCTCGGGCGCGCCCGTTTGGGATGCGGCCGGCGACCGCTCCAGCCATGCAGAACGGCGGTTCACGCATGTCAGGCTGTTCAGGCCGCCTCTACAGCTCGTGACTGGTGGGATGGTGGGTCAGGAGGTGCCGGCTCGCGCTGCGGTGACCGCCAGCGTCGTGTAGATGCTTGGTGAACCTGCCCCTGGGGCGGCGGCGCCAATACCCGTCGGCAGCTCTTCCAGCTTGGAAGACGGACCTGGGCATTGCCGCCGAAGGTAGGCACCGGGTCCAGCCATTCGTCGCGGGTGCAGGGCCGTTCCGAGCTGAATCGCCACTGCTGCGAGTCGCGGAAGGCGTCAGTCAGAAGCGGTTGTCGCCGTATCCGGGGTTAACATCGCCGGATGACCGGTGAGCTGTTTGTTCCAGCCGACTTTGCAGTACCTGACGGACTCGTAGCTGACAAGGGATTCCGGCTGGCCCCGCTCGGGCCGAAGCACAATGAGGCAGACTACGCAGCCTGGACGGACAGCATCGACCACATCCGCGCGACGCCGGGATTCATCGGCCGCAGCTGGCCGCATCCGATGTCCCTGGAAGACAATCTGCGTGACCTCGAACAGCACGCGCAAGATTTCGCCGAGCGCCTCGGGTTCACCTACACCGTGCTCGGCGCCAACTCTGATGAGGTTATCGGCTGCGTATACATCTACCCGCTTAAAAGCCAGGAGCCGGGCGGCGGCACCGAGGGCGTGCAGGGCGCGACCGTCCGGTCCTGGGTGCGTGCCGACCGCGCCCAGCTCGACCGCGTCGTCTACGACGCCGTCCTCGCATGGCTGGAACGCGACTGGCCGTTCCACTCGATCGAGTACGCTCCCCGCGCCTGACCTGCGACTCCGCTACATGGCTGAGAGGATCATCGCCTTGGGCAAGGGCGTAAGCCACGATCCGTGCGACCATGTCTTCTGCTCGCTCGCCTGAACAGCGTCGCCGTCAGCAAGCTTCACCCGCCAACGGTCAAGGCAGGACAGAACGATCTTTCGCGTGCAGCACAACCAGCCGCACTGGCGACCACATTGCCCCGCCAGATCGGCGGCACTGCGTTTGCCGGCCCCGGATCATGGTGGGCCACCGAGAGTGACCCACCATGATCCGGGGCTTGCAGGCAGGCGGATTCTGGGACCCCACGGGCGTTTGGGCATGATGGCAGGGGGTGCCGGGTCAATGGCCTGGCGACGGGCTGCGCCGGTCATGAAGATGGTCAGGACCGCCATTTGATTGAGCAGCCCATGCTGGGCCGGTGCGGCTCGGGCACCGGCTGGCCGGCCAGAGTCAGCTCGATGGCCGCGCGGAGCAGCTCGCCGGTGACCGCCTTGCCGTTACCGGGTGTGGACTGGTCGAACGCGCCGCGGTAGGCCAGCCGGCGCGCGCTGTCGTAAAGGAAGAAGTCCGGCGTGCAGGCGGCGTGGTAGGCGCGGCCGGCCTTCTGGTCGGCGTCGACCAGGTACGGGAAATTCCAGCCAGCACGCCGGGCCTGCCCGGCAAGCTCGTGCGGCCGGTCGTCGGGGTAGGCATCGGCGTCGTTGGTGCAGATGCCCACGACGGCCAGGTCAGGGTAGTGCGACAGCAGCGTGCCCAGCGCGGTCTCGACGTGGCGGACGTAGGGGCAGTGGTTGCACAAGAAGGCGACCAGCAATGCAGGCGCGGCGGTGAAGTCGTCGCGGCCTGTCATTGTGCCGCTGGTGTCGGGGAGGGTGAAGTCGGGCGCCTGCGTGCCGAGCGGGACCATCGACGACGAGACAGCCATACCGGAACCATACCCGCGTCCCGCGTGCGCTCCGCCCGCTCAGCCGGGTGGGCCGTCCCGAGGAGGTCACAGCGGCTGTCAGCAAACTTAGCCGGCGCAGATCGACCTGATATGCAAGCCTCGACCGGTGATCTACGATAAGCCGCTAGCCGACCAGAACGGCGGTTCGCGCGTATTTCCCCGGCTCACGTTGCGTGACCTCGGCTTCCGCCTGGCCGGCACGCTGACAGCCAGGCGGAAGGCCTGCACCTGCCTAGCGGGCGGCTCCTGCGACGTAGGCGGCGACGATATAGGTGGCGTGCCGGTCCAGGGATGCCCTGGCCCGGTCGTATCTCATGGTTGTCCGTGGGTCGGCGTGGGAAGCGGCTTCCTGCACGTCCCGCAAGGGCACGCCGGCGTCCAGGGCGGCGGTGATGAACGCATGCCGCAGCGTATGCGGCCCGACGTTCTTGTTGATCCCGGCCCGGCGGGCGACGCGGCGGACGATCCGGGCGGCGCCGTGCCGGTCCAGCCGCCGCCCGTCAGGCGCGAGGAAGACCGGTCCCTGGCATCGCTCGCCGATGGCCAAGTCGATCGCCCGCGCGGTGCGCGGCGCCAGGGGGATGGTGACGACCTTGCCGCCCTTGTGGGTGATGACCAGGGTGCGGTGACCGCGTTCCAGGCCTAAGCCGAACTTACTTGATCTTGGAGTTGATCGTAGCCTGCTGACCGGCGGTGATGCGGTGTGCTGTGGGCTGGCAGCGGCGTGTTGAGTGGCTACTTGAGGGCGAGCGGGACGGGGGCGCCCAGCAGTTCGAAGGCCCGGGCCTGGACGGGCGTGGGGCTGGTGAGCTTCTCGATGCGCTGCCCGGAGAAAACGATGGTTTGCCGGTCGAGGGTAGATAGGTGGCCGAGCAGGTCACCGTACTTGCGGACGGGCAGCCCGTCGCCGTTGTGCTTGCCGGCGTCTTTGGCCCTGGCCTGGGCTGAGCGGCGGGCGGGGGCGACCGGGTCGAGGGGGGGATGTGCTGGTCGGTGAAGGTGAGCTCGGCGAGCGCCTGGCGCAGGTGCCAGGTGAGGTAGCAGGCGAGCATGCAGATCAGCACGTGGCCGCGGATCCGGTCGGCGAGGTAGTGGTAAATGGGCCGCAGGTCCAGGTCGTCGGCCTTGGTGATGCGGAAGTCCCGCTCGACGTACTTGAGGTCCTTGTAGGCGCTGACCACGGCAGCGGCGTCCAGGGTGCTTGCGGTGACACTGCTGCGGATCACGTAGATGCCGTCGAGGGCGGCCTCGGCGGCAATCTTGCCCAGGTCGCGGCGCCAGGTGAAGCTGGCGCCGGTGACCTCGGTGATGAAGTGCTTGCCCACCTTGTGCTTGCCGATGACCTTCCCGATCCTGATCCCGATCTTGCCGGGGTCTGTCAGCCGTCCGGCGGCATTTGGGTCTAACCTGGTGTCTCAGGAGGCCGCGTCGAAATGCTGCACGTGACTCTGTTGGGGGAGCAGGCAATCACCGACGACGGGACCGGCAGCGTCCGGATACGTTCGTCGCGGACGGTCGCCCTGGTCGCCTTTCTGGCTGTCCATGCCGGATCCCCCCAGGCGCGGCAGCGCATCGCCGGATTGTTCTGGCCGGATTCGACGGACGCACAGGCGCTGACCAACCTGCGCCGGGAGCTGCATAACCTGCGTCACGTTCTGGGAGATGAGCCTGCTCTCGTGGTGACGTCCAGGGATCTGTGCTGGTGCGACAGCGAGACGAGTCGCGTCGACGTGCGCATCTTCGACATCGAGCGGAAGGCTGCCCTGGCGGCAGCGGCGGCCGGTGACAGCGAGGGGATCCTCGCGCACGCCGCCTGTGCCATTGCGCAGTACGGCGGCGAGCTCCTGCCAGGCATGTACGACGACTGGGTGCACGACGCCAGGGCGGAGCTTGAGCGCCAGTGCGTGGACTTGTGCGATCTTCTCTGTGCGACGCGAGCGCGAAGGGGCGACCTGGCCGGAGCGGTGGCTGCCGCCCGCCGCCGGATCCAGCTGCAACCTCTGGAGGAGGCCGGCTATCGCACCCTGATGCTGCTGCAGGCCGACCTGGGCGACCGGGCCGGTGCGGTGAGCACCTACCACCATTGCGCTTCGGTCCTGGAGCGTGAGCTCGCCGTCGTTCCGGGCCCGGCGACGCGGCAGGCGTTCCAGCGCTTGATGGCCCAGGTAGATCCGGCAGGCACGAGGCTTCCGGCGACCGAGCCTGCTGTCGGTCGCTCCGGGTTCGCCGCAGCAAGGCTCGTCGGCCGGTCTCCGGAGTTGGGTCTGCTTCAAGATCTGTGGCGGACCGCCGCCGCTGGCCGCCCGGGCCTTGCGCTGGTCTGCGGCGGCGCTGGCGTCGGGAAGACCCGCCTGGTGGCCGAGGTAGCCGGCCTGGCGCGGCTGCAAGGCGCAGTGGTGGCCAGTGCCCAGTGCTTCGGAACATCGGGTCAGCTGGCGCTGGCGCCGGTCGCGGAGTGGGTGCGGAACCCGGCCGTCCAGTCAGCGACGGCCACGCTTGACCCCGCGTGGCGCGCCGAAGTCGACAGGCTGGTGCCGTCCGGGAGCCGCGGAGAGCGCGGGGCCGGCGCGAGGGCAATGGTGGATGCCTGGCAACGCCACCGCTTCTTCGAGGGCCTCGCGCGGGCGCTGCTGGCCGTCGGCCGTCCGATGCTGCTGGTCCTGGACAATGTGCAATGGTGCGACCAGGAGACGCTGGCATTCCTCGCGTTCTGCCTGGGACTGGTCCCCGGCGCTCCGGTCCTGGTTGCGGGGACACTGCGCAACGATAACCTCGACGAAGACCCAGAACTCGTGGACTGGACCGTCAGGATGCGGGCGACCGGACTGCTCACGGAGCTTTCCCTCAGCCCGTTGGAGGTCGCCGACACAGCACGTCTGGCCGAGGCGATCTCCGGGCGGCCCCTCGGTGAGGCCGATACGAGCCTGCTCCAGGCGACGACGGGAGGTTTCCCGTTGTACATCGTGGAGGCAGTGCGCGGCAGTATCGATCTCGGCAGCACGCCCGCACCGCTCGGTGATCTCACCGCGGTGCTGCGCGACCGTCTGGAGCAGGCGACCGTGGCTGCCCGGGAGGTGGCCGGCCTGGCGGCGGCGGTGGGGACGAACTTCACCCTGGATCTGCTCACGGAGGCCAGCGACCTCGACGCCGGCGTCGTGGTGGGGGCAGTCGACGAGCTGTGGCGGCGCAGGATCATGCACGAGTTCCGTGACGGCTACGACTTCTCCCACGACCTAGTCCGCGAAACTGCATACGCGCAGGTCAGCCCGCCGAAGCGCTGGCTTCTGCACCGGCGCATCGCCCAAGGCCTCGAGCTGCTCCACGCCGACAATATGGACATGGTCTCGGCTCAGCTCGCGGAGCAGTATGCCCGCGGCGGGCGACCAAAGCGCGCGGTGGCCTACTACCGGCGTGCGGCCGATGTCGCAGCGGACATGTTTGCCCATGCCGAGGCGATCCGGCTGCACAAGGAGGCGCTGTCGATCGTCCGCAGCCTGCCCGAGGGGAAAGACAGGGACAGCCAAGAGCTCGCAGTCCTCGAAGCCATGGCGGCGCCGCTCACCGCCAGATTCGGCTACTCGTCCCCGGAGCTCCAGCAGACGCTCGAACGCTCGACCGACCTGGCGGAATCACTTGGGCGCCTGGGCTCGAAGCTCACCAGCCTGGTCGCATTGTCTGCGTCGCGGTTCGTCCAGGGGCGCACTGCCGACGGGTACCAGATGGCCAGCCGCGCACTGACGCTAGTCGACCCGGAATCTGAGCTGAGCGGTCCGGCTCATTTCATGGTCGGCGGGTCGGCTATCAGCCTGGGGATGCCCGCGGAGGGGCTGCGCCATCTCGAGCTCGCCACCCATCTGGCGAGCGGTGCGCTCTTGCTGAGCATCGGCACCCGGCCCGACGTACACGGCACGGCCTGGGCAGCTCACGCCCACTGGCTCCTGGGTCACGACGCCGACGCCCTGTCCAGCTGCAACAACGCCATCAAGCTCGCCCGCACGATCGACCACCCGTACAGCCTGGCCGTGGCCCTGGCCTACGGCGCCATCACCCACCAGGTGCGCCAGGACATCGCCGAGCTGAAGGACACCGTCAGCGAGCTGCGCGAGCTGTGCGAACGGTACGGCTTCGCCTACTACCGCGACTGGGGTCTGGTCCTCGACGGCTGGTCCCGCATGGATGAGCCGGGCATCGGCCTGGCCAGGCGAGGCATCAGCAACCTGAGGTCGGCGGGCTCGTTCGCCCGGATGCCGTACTGGCTGTCGCTGCTCGGGGACTTGCTGGCACGGAGCAACCGGCCTGCGGCCGCACGAGCAACCCTCGACGCCGCCCTGGTCGCCGGACAGGCCCGTGACGACCTGTGGTGGCTGCCCGAGGTGATGCGGATACGGACCGCCCACGACGATGGGGAGGCCGCTGGCTCGCGCCTGTGCTCCGCCGCGCAGATGGCGGCGGCCCACGGCAGTGTCGCGCTGCTCCGGCGCTGCGAGCGTGACCTCGCCGAGCGCGGCGTTCGTCTGTCGGCTCCCGGCGTTCTCCCGACTGCCTGACGCGAGCGCGCGTCCCGCGAACGCTGTGCGAACGCTGCGGGTCCTAACGTCGGTATTCCCAGATCATCGAGGGACGCACCGAAGGGGATCAACATGACCACAACATCAGCGGAAACCGCCACCACGCCGTACGAAGAGCTGGCCGCCGCCCTGCGCGGTGACCTGATCACGCCTGGCGATCCCGGGTACGACGAGGGGCGCGCCGTCTACAACGCCATGATCGACAAGCGCCCGGCTGCCATCGCGCGCTGCCGCGACGTCGCCGACGTCATCGGTTGTGTGCGGTTCGGCCGCGAGCACGGCGTCGAGATCGCCGTCAGGGGCGGCGGCCACAACGCAGGCGGCCTCGGCGTATGGGACGACGCCCTGGTCATAGACCTATCACTGCTGCGCAGCACCACGGTCAGCCCCGACCATCACACCGTCCGCGCCGACGCCGGATGCACCTGGGGAGACGTCGACCACGCCACCGTGGCGTTCGGCATGGCCACTCCCTCCGGCTTCCTCGCCTCCACCGGCGTAGCCGGCCTGACGCTCGGCGGCGGCATCGGCTACCTTACGCGCCGCTTCGGCCTCACCGTCGACAACCTCCTCGCCGCCGATGTGGTGCTCGCGGACGGCACGTTCGTGACAGCCACGGAAAGCTCCCACCGCGACCTGTTCTGGGCCCTGCGGGGCGGGGGCGGGAACTTCGGCGTCGTCACCTCGTTCACGTTCCGCTGCCACGACATCGGCGATCACGGCATGATCATCGGCGGCCCGGTCCTGTACGACCTCGCCGATACTGCTGAGGTGATGCGCTGGTACCGCGAGCTGCTGCCATCGCTGCCGGAAGAGCTGAGCGGCTGGATCGCGCTGATCACCATCCCCCCTGCTCCGCCGTTCCCCGAGGCGCTGTGGGGCCGCAAGGCGTGCGCCATCGTCTGGTGCTATACCGGATCGCATGACCGGGCCGACGAGGTGCTCGAGCCGGTCAGGACGTTCGGCTCGCCGCTGCTGGTCGGCCTGCATGCCATGCCGTTCAACGTGCTGCAGAGCGCGTTCGACGGCCTCTACCCTGCCGGGCTGCAGTGGTACTGGCGAGCGGACTTCTTCAACGAGATCTCCGACGCCGCCATCGACGTGCACGTCAAGTTCGGTGAGCAGCTGCCGACCGGCCATTCCACCATGCACCTGTACCCCATCGACGGTGCCGCCAGCCGCGTCCCCAGCGATGCGACGGCCTTCGCCTACCGAGACGGCGGCTGGGCAGGCGTCATCGTCGGCGTCGACCCGGACCCCGCCAACGCCGGCCTCATCTCACAATGGGCGCGGGACTACTGGCAGGAACTGCACCCGACCTCAGCCGGCGGCGCCTACGTCAACTTCCTGATGAACGAGGGCCAGGACCGGGTCAAGGCGTCCTACCGCGGCAACTACGACCGGCTCGCCCAGGTCAAGGACCGCTACGACCCGGACAACACCTTCCATGTCAACCAGAACATCCAGCCCGCCAGCGGGCTCAACCCGTAGGCCGGACTCAGCCGCCGGCAGGCACGATGGCCAGGGCATCTGGCGCCAAGCCTGAATTCCGCCGCGTTGGCTACTGGGAACGCGAGACCACACGAAAACCCCCACTGACCACATGACTGGCAGCAGATCACGCGGAGACCGTCACACACCACTTCCGCGGACGCGGCGATGCCGGACAAGCCGCTCGCGCCCGTCGCTATAGCTCCGCCTTACACGAATTCTGCGCGGCGACCGCCCTCTCTAAGCTGTTGTGAGGCACCCGCCCACCAGTTATTACTGACTCCCCGAGGGCGGGGATGGAGAGATCACGACATGACTGTGGCCCTCGACCGTGCGCTGCCCGCTGCCGATGCTGGAGGGATGGCGGACGGCAAGGCGGACCCGGACCCGGAGGTTCCCGAGCGGGCACGCCGGCGCACGTTCACCGCGAAGTACAAGCTGGAGATGCGGGCCGCAGCCCAGGATCCGTCTCGGCCACCCGCTTGCGGCCCCCCGCCTGGCCGACAGGCCCGGCCCAGCGGCTCTTCGCCGGAGTCCAGCTCGGCCGCGCCCTGCGCGACCGTCGCCTCCCGCACGCCCGCGGCCCGGGCCACAAGCCGGATCCCGCCATGACCCAGCGCCCGGGCTCGGCCCCCATCAGCAGACGCCGCTGCAAGGATCGCTAGTCGGATGTCGGGTGTGGCGCTTGTAAGCAGGAAGAGCTAGTGGCGGCGGGCACGGCGTAGGACTCATTCTGGGTCCTGCCGGGCTAGCAGGTTGACGAGGTGTGCGCCAAGTTCACCGGTGCGTGGGTCTGGCCACCACCCCGAGTGGCGGTGTGTCGGCGGGGGGGTCGGGTTGGCATCGGGGACGAGCACCACTGGATCCCAGCATGGCTGGTCGATGTGGTTTCTCAGGTCATCGTCGTTGACGCGGAAGTCGGGTTCGGCGAAGATCCAGGATCCGATGAAGTCGCTCTTCCGGTAAAGGTTCTTCCATCGTCCGCATGGCTGGCCAGGTTCGTGTGACTCGTCCGGTGTGGTATTCGCATCGAGGAGTTCGGCGAGCGCGGCTAGCTGGCGGCCGCCGAAGTATGCGGGGAACGCCCGGCCGTAGAGCCGCCGGGCCGGGCAGGCCAGTGTAAGCAGGGCGACGCTGCGCTGCACGGCTGTCGGCAGCTGGGCGATGACGGCTGGCGCGATGACCGAGCCCTGGCTGTAGCCGGTGAGCAGGAGGGGGCCGGGTTTCACGGTGAGGTCGCGGGTGCGCGGCAGGTCCGGCTGTCCTGCCTCGGCTAGGAGGCCAGCCACGTCGTCCGGCTCGTGGCCAGTGTGACCGGTGAGCAGCCGGATCCGGTCGACGAGCTCGGGCACGGCTCGTTCGGCGTAACAGGGTGGCGCCAGCGGGTGCACGGACCGCGGCCAGAACGTGGCCACGTCCCACAGAGCACCGATGGTCTTGCGCTTGGAAGTGTCGGAGTAGGCCTGGCGCAGCAGCGTCACCAGCCATCCGGCTACCAGGACTCCGAGCACGGCGATCAGTGAGGCGAGGCCGTGCCACCAGCCGTACAGGTACCCAGGGTGGCTTGCCGGGCCAGCGGTGAGGGCCGCGGCGAGTTCGGCAGCAAGCACCACGAGCATCCCGCCGCCGGCCACCCAGGCCGTCGCGGACGCGGCTTCGTCGGCGAGCAGGCCAATCGCCCATGCTTTGCCGATCGCCGTGCGGTTACTGGCGTAGCCTGGGTCGTCGCCATCAATGGGGGCGCCGGGTCCTCTCGCAGTGGAGTCGCGGTAGGCGGATGCCACCGCGGAGGTTTTATCTGGCGGCCCTGCCTGGGACTCGCGGCAGCGGCCCCGGTACTTGCGGTAGAGCAGGACCGCTGCCACCGCGGCGCCGAGCAGCAGGCCGACGGGCGCGGCACCGAAGGCGTAGATCGGCCACGGCACAGCCAGCACATTCGCTGGCGTGGTATCGAAACGGAATCCGCTGGGCAACGGCGTGCCCAGTAGCCGGGTCACGCCAAAGTTGACGATCGCTGTCAGCAGTCCGCCGAGTGCGAAGCCCAGCACAGCGACGAGTGCGCTGAGCCAGCCGCGCAGGTACGGCGGGACTTCTCCAAAACCTCCGGCCGCGCGGGCCCGCGCGGCGAGCACGACGACGATGATCGTCAGCGCTATGAGCGCGGCACCCTGCACCACCAGCAGGCCCGCCAGGAAGCCGGTCAGGCCAGGCAACGCTCCTGGCTGCGGGCCGTGCCGCTGGTCGATCCACCCGCTCACCACCGCGGCGGTGAGGAGTGCGGCCACGGCGGCTGCCAGGACCCCCCAGCACCACCACTCAGCCCTCTTGCCCTGCGGGTCGCCGTCCTGCGCCATAGTGACCTTGTAGCGCTCAGCCAACGGTGAGACGACTGAGATGGCCGCCACGGCCAGCACCGCCGCGGCGAGGCCCACCGCCACCCATCGGGCGGCTGCCGGGCGGTCGGCGGAAAGCGCCGCGATCAGCGCTGCCGCCGCCAATGCAGCCGCCGAGTGCAATGCCCGCTGGCGGCGCACCAGAACCTCGCCCTTCCAGAAGCCCGGCTGAGACAATCGCAAAGACGGGTTCAGTTCTGGCGATACCTTGCTGATCCTTGCCTCGTACTTACTTGCGGTTGTGACGCTTATCCACCACAGCGCTGCGACGACTGCCGCGATCGCCACCAGGGCGAGGGCAACGCGCCATCCCGCGGTCCACGCCCCATACCATCCCATCCAGCTTGGGAGCATGCCCGTACGGCCTGCGGCCTGCCAGGCGACGGTGCTGACCGTCACCGCCATGGCCGCGCTCGCGAATTGAACCGTGGCCGCCAGCGCCAGCAGCCTTAGCAGGCCCCCTGCGATCCGGTGACCCATGCCGCGGCGCAAGTGCGGGGCAGGCTCACTCACCATCTCGGCGGGAACGCCGGCGGGCAGCGCCGCGGGCGGCAGCATGAAATAGGCGACGTTATACATCATGAACGGAGCCATCAGCAGCCATGACGCCGACGCCAGCGGCGCCTCGGTCAGGCCGCCCCACGAGTAGGCCTCGAGCTTCCATGGAACGCTGGGCCGACCCGCGCCATCGGGGCTCCATCGCCGGTAAAAGCCGGTCACATTATCACCGGCGACCTGCAGCGCACCCGGATGCTCAAGCATCGTCGGGCCGTCCGACCCGGACACCCCATGAATACGCAGCTCGGTGACCGGCTGAGCAGCCATCGAGACATCAATCAGGGCGCCGGCAGCGGCCGCCAGCGCCGGGCTGGTCTGGTCAGCTGGCGCGAAACCCCACGCCGCGTCAAAACCGAGTACGACATCCCTGCTCAACGGAATGGCGTCTTCCGGCATGAGGTCCCCAATGCGCATCGCGGGTGCCGCGGCGAGAGCGCCAACGCCCTTAGGTGACTGCGGTCACTGCTTGGGAGCAGTGTCAACGAAACTGGCGCGATCCGTCAATGCACCTCCGCCCCTGCGCGGGGACGACCGCTTAGTCGCCCGCGGCCTGACCAGGGTGGTGCTGGTCACGCGTGCGGCTCTGGCAGCGGGTTACGTCGGGTCCTCGTAGTCGCAGTGAGCGGCCCGGTATGGCATCAATGCCGGGTCTCGGCGAGATGAATCTTGATGACGGAGTCGAAATCCGGGTCCGGGGTAAGGCCCAGCCGGGCCGCCCGGTCGGCGCGGAATCGAGCGGGCCAGCTCGTCACGATGCCAGCCACCACCGGGTCGGGAACCCAGTCGACCAGCGCGCTCACGTCAGGTCCCGCCACCCGCTCCAGGGCGGCGACCATGTCCGCGACTGTCATGGTGAGCGCCGGCAGGTTGACCGCGGTACGACCGCCCCAGGCCTCATCGGACGACGTGGCGGCGCAGAGCAGTCCGTCGATGGCCCGCGCCGGCGAGGCGAGCGCCACCTCGGTCTGCGCGCCGACCGGGCAGACCGCGCGTTCGCCGGCGAGCGGCTCCCGGATGATGGCGGAGAGGAAGCTCGAGGCCGCTGCGTTGGGCCGCCCCGGACGCACGCTGACCGTCATCAGGCGAACGGTCCGCCCGCGCAGGAATCCCTTACGGGTATAGTCGGCCAGCAGCTGCTCGCCGATGACCTTCTGCACGCCGTAGCTAGACTGCGGATTCGGCAAAGTGTGATCGTCCACGACCGCCGGGAGCGGGTGCTCGGCGGACGCCCCGAAGACGGCGACGGAACTCGCGAAGACCACGACCGGGTTCGTCCCGAGTGCGCGACACGACGCGAGCAGCGACTCGGTGGCGCGCAGGTTCGTCCGGATACCGAGGTCGAAGTCCGCTTCGCATTCCGTGCTGACCGCAGCGGCGAGATGGAAGATCACCTCGGCGCCGGCGAGCGCGTCCCACCCGGCCCCCGGGGGGACCAGCAGCTCGCCGAGGTCGCCGCAGACCGCTGCCACCCGCTCGTCCGCGGCCAGGTCCGGCGGAACCGCCGCACGGTCGATGAGTGTCACGCGGGACAGCGTGCGTGCCCCGCTGCCTGCCACTTCGAGCGAGCCCGCGGCCAGCAGGTGCCGGGCGAGGCGTGAGCCCAGAAAGCCGGCACCGCCCGTGACCAGCACGTTCGTCACGGCGTCTCCCGTCTCCCTGCCCGGCCTGGGACGTCGAATACAGTGATCTTAGGTGTTCGATCGCCAGTAGCTGACTAGGGGAAAGGGCCAGGTTGGTGCGGGACAGGCTGCCAGCCGCGTCCGAGGTCTTCGCCGAGCTGCCCGAAGCTCCCCCGGACGACGATGCCCTCCGGGAGTCGATTCGCGCCATGCGAGTCGCGGACGGCCTGCTCCTGGGCGTACTGGACGACGACCCGACCGGGTCGCAAGCAGTGCACGACGTCCAGGTCGTGACCGTCCTGGAGGAGGACGCCTACGCCGCCGCGCTCAGCGGTACGGCCGCGACCTGCTTCGTCCTGACCAACACGCGCAGCCTTGGCGAGCAGGCCGCGGCCGGGCTGACTACGCTGGCCGCTCGCGGCCTGTTCGCCGTGGCCAGACGACGCGGCGCGCGAATCCATCTCATCAGCCGCAGCGACTCCACTTTGCGCGGCCATGTGATGGCAGAGGTGGCAGCGCTGCAGGCCGTCCGCCGGGAGGTGCTCGGCAGCGGGTACGACGGCGTGCTGCTGGTCCCCGCTTTCCTCGAGGCCGGACGGCTGACCGCTGCCGACATCCACTGGGCTCGCATCGGTCCCGACCTGGTCGCTGCCGGCGAGACCGAATTCGCGCGGGATCCCACGTTCGGCTACCTCGCATCGGACCTGCGGGACTTCGTCACGGAGAAGAGCGGCGGAGCGATCGGACGTGACGACGTCCGCAGCATCAGCCTCGCGGACATCAGGCTCGGCGGGCCGTCCCGGGTCGGTGAGCTACTGGCCGGCGTGCACGACGGAAGATGGGTCGTCGTCAATGCCACCGAATACTCCGACCTGGAGACGGTGGCGTATGGCGCGCTGCTGGCCGAGCGCGCAGGCAAGTCGTTTCTGTTTCGCACCGGACCGTCATTCGTGCGAGCCCTCACCGGCCTCGGGCCTAAGGCGCCGCTTCGCGGCGCGCAGATCTGGCCCTCCGCAAGGCGCGGTGAGCACGGCTTGATCGTGGTCGGATCCCACGTCAGCCACACGAGCCGGCAGGTTGCCGCGCTTCGCGCGCGCGGCGGCACCATCGACATCGAATTCGACGTTCCCGCCATCCTGACCGGTTCCGGCGATGTGGCCGCTGCTACCACGCGGCAGGTCGCCGACGCGCTGCGCCGCTCGGACGTCCTGCTCTATACCAGCCGCACCTTCGTCCCTGGCAGCAACGGGGAGGACAACCTCGCGGCCGCCCGCAGGATCTCCGCAGCCTTGTCCCGCACCGTCCGCGAGGCGCTCGCCGCGAAGCCCGCCTGGATCATCGCCAAGGGCGGGATCACCTCGCACGACGTAGCGCTGCACGGTCTGGGCATCCGCCGCGCGGAAGTGGCCGGTCAGCTATTTCCCGGCATGATCTCGGTCTTCCGCCCGATCGATGCGCCACCCGAGGCGATCGGCGTGCCTTACGTCGTCTTCGCCGGCAACGTCGGCGACGACGCAACGCTGGCGCAGGCCGTGGCAATCCTCAACGGCGAGCAGGAGGACTCCTGACGCGAGCCGGCTGGCCCAGGCCAGACGCGTCGGTGCGCCGACGGCCACGTGCCTGGCCCGCTCGCGCCACTCGGTACCCGCGCGGGAGGTCGGTCAGCTGGGCGGGCTTTTCAGCGACCTGCTAGCAGGCTGATCCTGCCGCCTGGCGATGACCGCGGCGAGTACCGCCATCGCCACTACCGGCAGGGCCATGAGGCGGAAGACGGCGGACAGCGGGATCACGTTCTGCAAGGCTCCAGCGCCGAAGGCGGCGAGGCCATAACCCAGCTGGTAGGCGGCGATGAGCCACCCGGCTGCTAGCTCGACGATGCTGGGGAACGTCGACTCGCCGTACCCGACGGACATCGGGAAGAACCCCGAGCAAGCCAGGCCGCCGAAGGCAAACAAGGCGATGCCGGCACCGGCGCTGTGGGCGGCGGGGGCAAGCAGGAGGGCGCCGCAGATGGCCCAGGGCAGCGCGACGTAGATGCGGGTCGAGCGGATCTTGCCCGACACGAGGGCAATCAGCAGCCGGCCTACGGTGACCGCCGCCCAGAAGGCTGCCAGCGCCTCGTTGGCCGAAGCTGGTTTCATGCCCCGGCTGACTAACAGGGTCGTGCCCCAGTTGCCGAACATGGTCTCGGCTACCCCGTAGATCACAAGCGCGGCTGCAAACAGCCAGAACAGGCTGGGGATCCTCGGCCGGCCCGGGCGCCCGTTGGCGACGGGGATGCCCATCGGCTGGGCTAGGGACGCCATGATCAGCACCACGAGCCCGGCGACTGCCAGTAGCGGCAGGTACCACCACTGCCCCAGGTCGGTGAAGACGGCGATCAAGAAGGGGGACAGCGCCGTGCCCAGCCCCAGCAGTACGTTCAGCGCCGTGAGGGCGACGGCCCTGCGGCCGGGCATGAACGCGCCAGCGTAGGTGCTGATCGAACCCAGGGTGAGCCCGAAGCCCAGACCGAGCGAGGCGGTCGCCAGTAGCAGCATCGGGTAGGCGGCCGCACCGGCGCGGAGCGGGTAGCTTGCGGCGAGCAGGCTCATGGCCATGGCGTCCGCGACCAGGCCTGCGAGCAGCACCTGCTTCAGCCGGAACCTGTGAGCAAGCGCCGGGAGGGCCAGCGAGCCGGCGATTGCCAGCACGACCTGGGGCAGGAACAGCACGCCGTAGCGGCTTCTTGACAGGTCGTAGCCTGTCCGGGAGGTAAGGACGATGGCGGCCGCGGGAAACGCGACCAGGCTCAGGCCCTGGAAGAGCCCGATCGCGTAGACCGTGACTACCTCGCGGCGGGTCGCCGCCGGGGAGGCTGCGTTCGATGTCACGACGCGCCGGCCCGCCGCTGCTGACTAGTCACCGTCGGTGCCTGGCGTGCCGGGACCGCTTCCGGTTCCCATGCCGCTTACCCAGAGACCTGGGTAAGCGGCCGGGCGACGTTCTCGAGTGGTTTGCCCTCGGCGTTGATCCCGAATGCGACCTCGACGAGGCCGCCCAGGATCATGACGCCGCCGCCGATCAGATAGCCGATCGTGAGGCCGGCGCGGTTCGAGCCGTTGCCGATCAGCGCGCCGTAGAGCACCGGTCCGAGCGCGCCGAAGATCTGGGCGATGGCGAAGAACACCGCGATCGCCTCGCCCCGGATCTCGATCGGGAAGATCTCGCTGACAGTGAGGTAGGCGGCGCTCGCACCGGCGGAGGCGAAGAAGAAGATGACGATCCAGACGAAGGTCTGGCCGGCGGCGTGCAGCACGCCCGCGTCGAACAGCCAGGCGCTGGAGGCTAGCAGGGCGCCGGAGATGAGATAGGTACCGGCGATCATCTTCCTGCGTCCCCAGGTGTCGAACAGTTGGCCCAGCAGGATTGGGCCGGCCAGGTTGCCGACCGCGAACGCCAGGCCGTACAGGGGCACCGCGTCGTTGCTCACGTGATAGAACTTCGTGAGCACCAGGGCATAAGTGAAGAAGATCGCGTTGTAGAGGAACGACTGGCTGATCATCAGCGACGCGCCGAGGATCGCGCGCTTCGGGTAGGTGCGGAAGATCAGCCGCAGCAGCGTGAGGTACCCGTAATCCTTCTCTGGCATCAGGACGATCGCATCACTGTCAGCGACCTCCGCGAGATGCTGCCCGTCCTTTCTCGCGACGTCCTCGATGTGTTGTATTGCCTCCAGGGCCTGCTGCTCGCGGCCGTGGGTGATGAGCCAGCGCGGACTCTCCGGGAGATTGCGCCGTACCAGCATGATGACCACGGCGAGCACCGGGCCGACCAGGAACGACACACGCCACCCGGCGTTCGCTGGCAGCGAGTTGAGCAGCAGGAAGGACGTGAGCGTCCCGATGATCGACCCGGCCCAGTACGTGCCGTTGATCCAGATATCGGTGCGCCCCCGGTACCGTGCGGGCATCATCTCATCGATCGCCGCGTTAATGGCGGAGTATTCGCCGCCGATACCTGAGCCGGCGATGAACCGGGTCAGGTAGAAGTAGACGAGCCAGCCGGTGCCCCTGCCGGCAAACGCCGATAGCCCGGTGCCGATCAGGTAGACCCCCAGCGTCCACATGAACAAGCGCCGGCGCCCCAGTTTGTCGGCCAGCTTTCCGAACACGAGCGCACCGAGGACCTCGCCGGCCAGGTAAACGGTGCCGGTCGCGGCTGACTGGGCCGTGGTCAGGTTGAGCGTGTTGGGCTGGGTGAGGACGCCGGTGACCGAACTGGCGACCGTGATAGACAGGCCATCGAGGATCCAGGCAGTGCCAAGCCCGAGGACCATGCGCGTGTGGAATGGTGACCAGCGGAGCCGGTCGAGCCGCGCTGGGATGGTGCTCCGAATCGGCTGCTGTACAACAGTGGTCGTAGCCATGTCAGGCCCCCCCGAGGCCCCCCAGGCGAGTCATCCGCCGTGACACGATGCTGTACGGCGTAACTCTGCTGGACGTCGTCACTCGTGCCCCAGCAATGACCTTCCAAAACTCCATGCCGCCGAGGCGGCACACGCTCTCGCCGTTATGGGTACCATTCCCGGCCGAGGCATGTCGCAGCGCTATGTCAGGCGTCCTGCGGCCGGGGAAAGTCCTCCTCCCAGAACTCCGCGGCGCCGCGGGCCGCGGCCGGGCCAGGGTCCGTGCCGTGCCGTTCGGTCTCCAGCGCCCGCAGCTGGACCCGGCGGATCTTGCCGGAGATTGTCTTCGGCAGGTCGGCGAACTCAAGCCGCCTGATGCGCTTGTAGGGGGCGAGCCGCTCCTTGGTGTAGGCGAGAATTGCCAGCGCCGTCTCGGCGGAGGGCTCGTAGCCGGCCGCGAGCAGCACGTATGCCTTGGGCACGGCGAGCCGGAGCGGGTCGGGTGATGGCACCACCGCAGCCTCAGCCACGGCCTCGTGCTCGATCAGGACGCTTTCCAGTTCGAATGGGGAGATCCGGTAGTCGGACGCCTTGAAGATGTCATCGGTCCGGCCGACGTAAGTGATGTAGCCATCGGCATCCCGGCTGGCCACATCGCCGGTGTGGTAGTAGCCGTCCCGCATCGCCGCGGCGGCCCGCTGCGGGTCATCCCGGTACCCGGCCATCAGGCCGAGCGGGCGCCGGGACAGGTCGAGGCAGATCTCGCCTTCGCCACCAGGCTCGCCGGTGACCGGATCGACCAGCGCGATCTCGTACCCGGGCAGCGCCCGGCCCATTGACCCCAGCCGGACCGGCTGCCCGGGGGTGTTGCCGATCTGCGCGGTCGTCTCAGTCTGCCCGTACCCGTCCCGCACGGTGATGTTCCAGGCGCGCCGCACCTGCTCGATCACCTCAGGGTTGAGCGGCTCGCCGGCTGCGACGCACTCGCGCAGGCCGGTGACATCGCAGCTGGCTAGGTTTGCCTGCACGAGCATCCGCCAGACGGTGGGCGGCGCGCATAGCGAGGTGACGCCGCAGGCCCCGACCGCATCAAAGAGCACAGCCGGGGAGAACCGCTCATGGCCGAGCACTAGGGCGGTGGCGCCCGCGATCCAGGGAGCGAACACATTGCTCCAGGCGTGCTTTGCCCAGCCCGGCGAGGAGATGTTCAGGTGCACGTCGCCGGGGACCAGGCCGAGCCAGTACATGGTGGACATATGCCCGGCCGGATAGGAGACTTGGGTGTGCTCGACCAGTTTCGGCTGGGCGGTGGTGCCCGACGTGAAGTACAGCAGCAGCGGATCGGTGGCCTTGGTCACGCCATCGGGTGCGAAGGCGGCCGGGGCGCTGTCGGACTCGCTGTAGTGGTGCCAGCCAGGAGCCTGGTCGGGAGCGGTGGTCACCGCGATAGCTGTCTGGCCGCCGCCGAGGTGCCCGAACTTATCCGTATGAACCGCCTCGGTAACGATGTGCCGCACATCGCCCCTGGCTATCCGGTCACGGACATCCTCCGGGCTGAGGAGCGTTGACGCCGGGATGATGACCGCGCCGAGTTTCATCGCGGCCAGGATTACCTCCCAGAGCGGGACGATATTGCCGAGCATGAGCAGCAGCCGGTCACCGCGGCGCACGCCCAGGCCACGCAGCCAGCTGGCGACCTGATCGGACCGGGCGGCCAGCTCGGCGTAGCTGAGCCGGTCATCGCTGTTATGGGTGATGACGCGCAGCGCGGCCGTGTCGGGTTGCTCGGCGGCCAGCACATCGAACCAGTCGAGCGCGAAGTTGAAGTCGTCAAGATCGGGCCAGCGGAACTGGCTCCAGGCTGACGCGTAGTCCTCGCGGGTGGCCAGCAGCAGATCGCGGGCAGCGCGGAACGCCGCAGTGCCCGGGCGCGAATCGGTCATACAGCCATGGTGTCAGGTCAGCGGCCGCAGCCGCCCCGGATCAGGCCGCCATTTCGCTGACAGGCACAAGAAAATGACTCCGGCAAGCACGGCGAGCCGGATGGCCGGCACGACAAGCACCTCATCCCAGTGCCTCATCGAGACGATCCACGGCGTCGTTATTCGCACCGGCAATCCGGGCAGCGAGATGACCAGCCCGCCGATCAGCCGGACGATCATCAGCCAGTCGAGCCTGGACGCGGGGTAGAGCGCGAGCAGGCAGAAGGCCATCGAGTCATACCAGGGAAACTCATACGGCCATGCGAGCAGCCAGGCAATGCTGAGCGCGAGAGCGGGCCGGATGGCAGGCCGGGCAGGATTGCCTTCGGGCAGCCGCCACAGGAGCAGGCCGGCCACCACAAGGAAAACGAGCGCGGCTACCCGGGTGACATGTGGCAGCGCGAGGTATCCGAACGGCCGGGCGAAAAATTCGTAGATGTTGTCGATGCTGGAATTCGCGCGGCGCGATGACAGCGCGGTCACCGCGGCATGGCCGGCCCACAGATACGAAGGGACGAGAACGGCCAGGGCGCCGGCCGCGGCTGCGGCGAGGGTGGCGATTGACTTCCTGGCCGCCCAGGCCACGCCCAGCCCGAACAGTGCCAGCGTGGCCTTGATGTCGGTGGCCGCCCCCACCAGCAGCCCGGCAGCGAGAGCGCGAAGCACTGTCGTACGGCCTGTTTCGGGCTGCACCGTCAGTACCACCAGCCCGAGGAAGCCCGCCGCGGCGGCGAGCCCGTCGACATGAGCACCCGCGATCAGCAACCACAGCAGCAGCGGGTTCACCGACCACAACAGGTGCGCCCGGGCCCGCCGGGCTGGGTCGCGGCGGAGCAGCCGGTCCAGCACGAGAACCACCGCGCCGAACGCCAGCGCGTTCCATAGCTTGAGCCAGAACACGATCAGTAGCGCGGAGCTGCCGCCGAGTTCGGCGGCAGCCCACTGCTCGGCAGTGGCGAGCGGGCCATAGACGGACGGATACTGTTCCCAGTACACCGGAGCTGCCCTGCCGACGGGATCATGGATGCTGCGCAGCTCATCCGGCGTCATCACATAAGGGCTGTGGCCGAGCACCACGATCCTGCCGTAAGCGGCATAGTCGAGGCTGTCGGTAGAGCCGGCCGGCGGGAGCACAGTGAACGCCGCGGTGGCGATGAACGCGGCCGCCAGGAGCATGCGCACCGGCGGGCGGGCCCCGCGCGCGACGGCAGCCAGGCCGGCGATGACGCTGCAGCCGCCGATGATCGCCGCCGCCCACAGGGCCGGGACGAGCAGTTGCGCCGGCGGGTGAAGGGGGAGCCACCAGGGTGGTGCGCCGGCGCGCGGCCGCCCTCGGAGAATTGCGCGGCCCGGGTTGCTGGCCGATGCGACGATCATGATCAGCGTCGCCAGGCCGGTTCCCGCCGCAGCAGACCAGCCGAGCAGCCTGCGGACCGCGTCCGGCGCCGCGTCCGGTGGTGCCGGGGGTGGTGGCCCCGGCTGGTCCGGAGTCCCCGGGGCAGAGCGCACTGCAGGCCCGGTCAGCTCCGGCTGGAGCGCGGCGGCCGATGAGACACTGCCGGTCCCGTCCCTCTCCATGTGCAATCCCTCAGTGCTCGCTCGACAGGCAGCCGTGAACGGCCGCGTTGGTCTCATCTCGTCGAGGAGAACCTTGCGGGCCAAATGCGACCTAGCGCCACAATAGGCAACATCAGCAGCGCAGCGGGCGCCGAGTGAGCAGGGGTTTGCCGAATGTTTCCATTCCGGGCTGCAGCCCTCCGCTCCGGGCGTCCGGCGATCGTGGCTGCCTGCACGAAAGGGGCCCGCTCAGGCTGCGTGAGGTCCCGCCAGGCCGTCCCATCGACATTGTCAGCTGGAACACGCCGCTCTCGGGCTGTGGCCTAGGCCGGAATGGGCTGGTCGGCAGCTAGCACGGCGCTGGGCGCGATAGCGTTTTCAGACGTGCCCCCCGGCCCCCGTAAGCCCTCCGTAGCCGATGTCCGCAGCCCGCCGGGCGCGGACATCCGCGACAGCGCGGCCGAGCCCGGCCGGTCCGGATTGCCTGGCGTCGCGGCCCTGCTCGCCACCGCAGTCGCCGACATCGCAGGCGCCGAGCGGCCCGGGCAGGTCACGATGACCGAGGCGGTCAACCGCGCCATCGAGACCGGCGAGCACCTGGCGGTCCAGGCCGGCACCGGGACCGGGAAGTCGCTGGCCTACCTGGTCCCCGCGGTCCGCCACGCGGTTAGCCAGGACGCCACGGTGGTCGTGTCGACCGCGACGATCGCCTTGCAGCGCCAGCTCATCGACCGCGACCTGCCGCGCCTGGCCGCCGCGCTTGAGCCCGTACTCGGCCGGGCGCCGGTCTTCGCGATCCTCAAAGGCCGCCGCAACTACCTGTGCCTGCAGCGCCTGCACATGGGCGCGCAGGACGAGCTGCAGGACGCGCTCTTCGACCCCCGCACCGTCTCTGCGGTGGGCAAGCAGGTGCAGCGGCTGCATGAGTGGGCCGAAACGACGAGCACCGGCGACCGCGACGAGCTCGTGCCTGGCGTGACCGAGCAGGCCTGGCGCCAGGTCGCGGTCACCGCCCGGGAATGCATCGGAGCACCGCGCTGCCCGTTCGGCAGCAGGTGCTTTGCCGAGCTGGCACGCGAGGAGGCAGGCCGGGCGGACATCGTTGTCACCAACCACGCCCTGCTGGCGATCGACGCGCTGGAGAACTTCATCGTGCTGCCCGAGCACGACGTGGTGATCATCGACGAGGCCCATGACCTGGTCGACCGGGTGACTTCCGTCGCGTCCGCCGACCTGTCAGCAGCGTCGGCGGAAACCGCCGCCCGCCGGTGCGGCCGCATGATCGAGGACAAGGTGGTGACCAGGCTGCGGCAGGCAGCCGAGGACATCGGGCGGGTCCTGGCCGAGGCGCCCGCGGGTCGCATGGACGTGCTGGCCGAGGCGCTTGCGGCAGCCCTGGCGTCCGTCCGCGACGCCGCCGGGGGCTGCGCTTGCGACCTGCGCAGCGCCGCCAGGAACACAGAAGAAGAGCCAGAACGGATAGCCGCGCGCCGGTCCGCGCTCGCGGCGCTCGACGAGCTGCACGATGCGGCCGGCAGGATCATCGGTGCGTTCAGCGCGGACATCGCCGCGCGGCCGGAGGTGGTGTGGCTGGACCGGCCCGCCGCGGCTGAGTCAGCAAGGGAGCCGTCCCGCCAGCCCACGCTGCGGGTAGCGCCGCTGCAGGTTGGCGGGCTGCTGGCGGAGCGCCTGTTCGGCCAGCGCACGGTGACGCTCACCTCCGCGACGCTGGCTCTCGGCGGATCCTTCGAGCCGCTGGCGCGGCAGTGGGGCCTGCCCCCGGCGGGTGCCGCGATCGCGGCGGCTGCGGCACCTGAGGCCGAACAGCACTCGCTGGCCTGGTCGGGGATGGACGTCGGGTCGCCGTTCGACCATCCTCGCAGCGGCATCCTCTATGTCGCGCGGCATCTGCCGCCACCTGGCCGCGACGGGCTGCAGGAGGAGTACCTCAGCGAGTTGTCCGAGCTCATCACCGCCGCCGGGGGCCGGACGCTCGGATTGTTCTCCTCGATGCGGGCCGCCCGGCAGGCAGCCGAGGAGCTGCGCGGCCGGATCGGTCATCCGCTCCTGTGCCAGGGCGACGACCAGACCGCGCAGCTCGTCAGCCAGTTCGCCGCAGATGAGGCAACCTGCCTGTTCGGGACCCTGTCGCTGTGGCAAGGCGTCGATGTTCCCGGCCGGTCGCTGCAGCTTGTCGTGATCGACCGGATCCCGTTTCCCCGTCCCGATGACCCGCTGGCGTCGGCCAGGCAGCGTGCGGTGGCAGCGCGCGGCGGCAATGGCTTCGTGGAGGTGGCCGCGGCTCAGGCCGCGCTGCTGCTCGCCCAGGGCACCGGCCGGCTGCTGCGCACGATGAGCGACAGGGGAGTGGTGGCGATCCTGGACCCGCGCCTGGTCACGGCGCGGTACGGCACCTTCCTGCGGGCGTCGCTGCCGCCGTTCTGGACCACCACTGATCCTGAGGTCGTGCGGGGCGCCCTGCGCCGGCTGGCTGGCTGAGGTCCGGTGCGCCGCAGGTGGTCACAGCACGTACGTGGTGCCGACGGAGTTCTGGATGAACGCGTCGGGGAAGCGCGCCGCAATCGAGTGCACCGCGCGCCACCCGGTGCAGTGCGCAGGCACGAGCACCCGGGGCCGCAGCCCGGCGAGTGCGGCACAGGTCGGCTCGATAACCGGCTCGAACAGCGGCCCGTTCAGGTGGAAGCCGCCGATGATCGCGTAGATGTCATTGATCCCGGTCAGCCGCTGGGCGTAGCGAACGATATTGATGATGCCGGCATGGCCGCAGCCGGTCAGCACTACGAGCCCCTTGCCGCCGACGTGCGCGATCAGCGGCTGATCGTCGAGGATCAGCGGATCGGGCTCCCACCGCTCGCCGCGAAGGGCCTCATGGATGGCGAAGCCGCGCTCGAAGTCCGTGGTCCGGTCGACTTCGCCGGTGATCAGCAGCGAGCCGTCGAACAGGAACGACGGGTCCAGAACTCGGGGTGCATGAGCACCGGCATCTTCTGCTGGCCGAGTACGGTCATCAGCCCGGACAGGCCGGTGGTGTGGTCGAAGTGGCCGTGGCTGCAGACGACCGCTTCGATGTCGCCAGGATCGTGACCTAGCCGGCGCAGGTTGTCCACACAGCCGGTCGGGGTCATCCCGGTGTCGAAGAGCAGCCGGTGGGTCCGCCCGGCCCTAGCGGCAGTGACGAGCGCCGAGAACCCGTGCTGGGCTAGCGGTGCGTCGGGCACCTTGCCGCCAGCCAGTGATCGTGCCTCCAGGAACTGCGCCGCGGTGGCGCCGCCCAGCGGCAGCCGCCGGGCGACCCCCTGGTCAGGCAGCATTATGTCGACGATGTTGTCGCAGACGCTGAGCACGCGCAGCTCGTCCACCGGTTCCAGCGTGATCGTCTCACCGGACCAGTCGCCGACCGGCTGAACTACGGCCCGCGGTCCGGGACCCGCAGCGCCTTCGGTGCACACGACGACCTCCCTCATCAGAAGGTACAGCGGCGCGTCGGCTGACGGGCTGATCAGCGCGATGTCCGATTCCCGCCAGACTTCCGCGGCCATATCGCCGAGCATGGATGTCATGACTACGCAAGCACCGGCCGCCACCGCGGTCCAGATACGCGCCATTTCCCCCGCCGTGCTGAGCCAGCTCCGCGTCGTCGATGATGCGGGTCAGCGCATGGCTCCGTTCATCGACTCCGAAGGCGGCAGCCCGCTGCGGTGCTGCCTGCGCCGGATCCGCCCGGGGGAGCAGGTAGCGCTCGTGTCGTACGCGCCGGTACGGCGGTGGGCACGGCAGGCGGGCGCCAGTCCGGGTGCCTACGATGAGGTCGGCCCGGTATTCATCCACCCGTCGCAATGTCCGGGCCCGGCGGGCACCGGCTTTCCCGCCGACCTGACCGGGGCGCACCGGGTGCTCCGGGCTTACTCAGCGGCCGGCCAGATCCTGGGCGGCCGGCTGGCGAGCCCGGCAGAGCTGGCTAGTCCGGCGTCCGCCGAGTCAGTCCTGGCTGAGGTTCTGGCCGATCCGGCGGCTGCTGTCGTCCACGTCCGGGCGGTCGAGTTCGGCTGCTTCCTCTTCGAGGCGTCCCGCTACGGTCAGAGCACGTCGTGACCGGGGCGGGGCTTGGCAGCCGCCGGGTAGCGTCCAGGCCGGCCGGCCCGGCTGCGTCGGTCCGCCAGGCCGGCCGCGTCAGTTCCGCCTCGCTCGTCACGGCGCCGCGAACCTGCTCGTCAGGGAAGAGCGGTGACAGGTCCTCGCCAGGCCACCACTGAGGCCAGGGGGGCACCAGCCCGTCGCTGGCAATCTCCCGCAGGTAAGGCAGGAACTCGCTGTCGACTACCGGTCCGGCGCCGGACTGCCCGGGCAGGGCTGCGTCCGCGAAGATCGCCGTCACGTCCCTGGCCCCGATCGCCGCGCTCAGCTGTGCGGCGAAAACCCCGGCGCCGGAATGGGTGACGAGCACGGCTGCGTCATTGACGGCTGCGTCATTGGCGGCTGATTCGTCGGCCGCCGGCTCGTGGGCGGCTGGCTCATCGGCTGCTGGGCGGGCCGCCCCGGCCAGCACCTGGCCCGCAGCTGTGGCCACCAGCCGCCGCAGGACCTTCGCTGTCAGCTGACGAACGAGCCGGGCCGGATGTTAGAGGACGTCGTGGCCGGGATGAGGCTCGTCGGGGATTACCCGCGGCTCCGCCGGTATCGACCCCAGCCGGCCGGCCTGATAGTCCTCGAATGCCTGCACGAGCTCGTCCCTGGTGTTCATCACGAACGGGCCGTATGCAGCGACAGGCTCCCTGATCGGCTGGCCGCCGAGGACCAGGACGTCGAGACCCTGGCTCGGGCCATCGGCCCGGTCCGCGGCATCCAACGTGATCACGTCACCGGCCCCGAAGACTGCAAGCTGGCCGGTCCGCACCGGCCTCCGCTCAGCTCCCGCGGTGCCTGACCCGGCCAGGACGTACCCGAGCGCGTTGAAATCGGGCCGCCACGGCAGCCGTAGCTGCGCGCCGGGCTGCAGGGTCGCGTGCAGCAGCGTGATCGGAGTGTGGGTCACGCCAGGGCCCGCATGCCCGGCCACCTGGCCGGCGATGACGCGCACCAGCGCGCCGCCGTCCGGCGAGCTCAGCAGGGCGACCTGGCTGGCCCGGATGTCCTGATAACGAGGATTGGCCATCTTCAGCCTGGCGGGCAGGTTCACCCACAGCTGGAATCCGTGGAACAGGCCGCCGGTCATGACCAGCTGCTCCGGGGGCTCCTCGATGTGCAGGATGCCGCCGCCCGCTGTCATCCACTGGGTGTCGCCGTTGGTGATCAGGCCCCCGCCGCCGTTGGAGTCCTGGTGCCTGAACGTCCCATCGATCATGTAGGTCACGGTCTCGAAGCCACGGTGCGGGTGCCACGCGGTGCCCTTGGGCTCGCCCGGCGCGTAGTCCACCTCGCCCATCTGGTCCATGTGGATGAACGGGTCCAGCGCGCGCAGGTCTACTCCCGCGAAGGCACGGCGAACAGGGAAGCCCTCGCCCTCGTAGGCCGATGGCGCGGTGGTGACGGCCAGGACCGGCCGCTGCGGAGCCGTCGCCCGGCCCGGCTCGGTGATCCTCGGCAGGACCAGGACATCGTCCACGGTGACCGCTGGCATTACTTCCTCCTCGGTGGCATCCTGCGGGCGATAACGATAATTGAACCCGCAACATTCCTGCGTTCAGGGACGGCCGGCCCGGCTGAGCTCGGTGCCCAGCCGGGTGCGCGCGTAGCGCACCTCGTGGCGGTGGCGCGTGCCGGTCAGGAGCCCTGCATCCCGCATCGCGATCAGGTGCTTGGACGTGCCGCTCAGGCTGAGCCCATGGCGGGCCGCCAGCGCGCTGGTGGACGCGGGCCGGTCCAGGCCGGCGAGAAGCTGGGCGCGGGTCCGGCCGAGCAGCCTGATCAGCGCGCCGGGCGGGGGAGCGGGCTGCTGCCAGAGACCGCCGATGCCGCGCGCCGGATAGACGATCGTCGGCTGCCAAGGCTCGTCGGTGATCACTGTCACCAGCGGCCAGACGTAGGCGCTGGGCATCAGGACGAGCCCGCGGCCACGCAGGTCGACCACGATGTCACTGCCGTCGCTGACCACCACGGTGCCGTCGCCCCAGGCGATCCGCTGATCGATGCTTTCCAGCATCTGGCGGAGGCCGTGGCCGGCGAGCTGCTGCGATTGATAGGCGACATCGGCGTCGAGGAGGGCCCGGATGCGCGGCCAGTAGGGCGCCACGAGGCGGTCCCATGCGGTCTCCAGCAGGTCGGCTAGTAGGTCACGGGCGGCTGCCGGATCGGCCAGTAGCCCGGCGAGCACGGTCCGTGCCGCCCCAGTCCGGGTGCGCAGGCATTGCCTCAGCTCTTTGGTCACCTGGCCGGGGGGCGTGGCGCGGATCTCGGCCAGCTGCTCGGTGAATCTCGGCGCCGGCTGGCGCGGCGGTGGAGTCAGGAAATCCGGGACGGATCCCTGCAACGGGTTGACGGCAAACAGCGGCGCGAAGCCGGCCCGGGCGCTCTGGCTGGTCACTGCCGCATGCCAGGACCTGTGGTAGCCGCGGCCTTCGGGGTGGATCAGCATCCGCACGGCAAGGTGCGTCTCCCACGCGGGTGACCAGGCGAAGCGAATCGTGCTGAGATCCTCTCGCCGGGCGGCGAATATGGTCACCCTAGCCAACATACGCTCACGAGCGAATCTCTGTCGGCACCCGCTGCCGTCGGCAATGGTCGGGGAATGAGCCGAACCAGCCGCGGCGACGCCTCCTACGCCGCAGCTCTCGCCGGGCGCGATTTCCGGGCGATCTTCGCCGCGTCCGCCGTTGCGATTACCGGAGCAGTCGTGTCCGCTGTCGCCCTGACGGTGGAGGTGTTCGAGCGGACCGGGTCGCCGCTGCTCTCTTCGCTCACGTTCGCGCTCGGGTTCCTGCCCTATGTTTTCGGCGGCACGCTGCTGTCGGGGATCGTTGATCGCGTTCCGCCGCGCCGTCTGCTGGCCTGCTGCGACCTCGCATCGGCAGGACTGCTGGCGGCCATGGCCCTGCCGGGAATGCCGGTGCCGGCGCTGCTCGCGCTGCTGGTGGGCACGGGCACGCTGACGAGCATCTCGAGCGGGGCCCAGGGCGGCCTGCTCCGGTCAGTGGTCCCGGCAGGCTCCTACGTGCCGGCCCGCTCGCTGCTGCGGATTTCCGCGCAGGTGGCGCAGGTCGGGGGCAACGCGGCGGGCGGGGCACTGCTCGCCGCAGTGAGCCCGCCCGGGGTCTTCCTCCTGAGCAGCGCCGCGCTAGCCGCCGCCGCCTTGATCATGCGATTCGGCGTGGCGCCGCACCCGGCCAGCGGGGCGGCAGACGGGACGTCGCTGGTCCGCGACTCCGTGCGCGGGCTGCGGCGGGTGCTGGCCGACGCCGGGCTGCGGAGGTTGCTGCTGCTGGGCTGGCTCGTCCCGATGTTCGCCGTTGCCCCGGAGGCCCTGGCGGCGCCGTACGTGGCCGGCCAGGGCGGCTCACCGGCGCTGGTCGGGCTGTGGCTGGCCGCGCTTCCCGTGGGAATTATCGCGGGGGACCTGCTGGGGGTCCTCGGGCTCAGTCCGCATCGGCAGCGCAGCATAGTGGGGCTGGCGGCAGGTGCGTTCTTCGTTCCGTATCTGGTTTTCCTGGTCCGGCCCGCGATCGTCGTCGCGTTGCCGTTGCTCGCTGGCGCGGGCTTGTGCGGCATGTACTCGCTCGGCCTTGACGCACTGGTGCGGCAGGCGGCACCGGAACAGCTGTTCGCGCGGACGATGGCGGTCAACTCGGCATTCCTGCTCACTCTGCAAGGGCTCGGCTTCGCGCTGGCCGGCGGGGCCGCGCAGCTGGTCGGGCCTGCCTGGGCGATCGCCGGAGCGGGTGCGTGCGGCCTGGTGACCGTCATGTTCCTGCGCCCGCGCGCGGGATCGTGCTGCAACTTAACTTGACAGCTAACTAACCGAATGGTTAAGTAATCGGGTAAGAGCCGATGACCTGCCCGCGGAACGAGGGACGGGCGGTTATCGGCAGACCTGGGGAGGCCAGCATGACGGTGGCGGCGGACCAGCTCGACGCCACCTTCACTGCCTTGGCTGATCCGACCCGGCGGGCGATCGTGGCCCGCCTGGCAGCCGGGGACGCCACCGTCAACGACCTGGCCGCGCCGTTCGCCATGACCCTGCCGGGCATCTCCAAGCACCTCAAGGTGCTCGAACGCTGCGGCCTCATCTCGCGGACCCGGCGCGCCCAGTTCCGGCCGTGCCACCTTGAGCGGGAGCAACTCGACGGGGCGCTGAGCTGGATCGAGGAGAACCAGCGGATCTGGATGGAGCGGTTCGACAAGCTCGACGATCACCTTCGCGAGATACAGCGACCGCCTTCCGCCGGCAATGAAAGGAAGGGCTATGAGTGACCAGGCGCCGGACGCGGGCGAGCTGACTTACACCCGCGTCTTCGATGCTCCGCGAGAGCTCGTCTTCCGCTGCATGATCGAACCGGAGCATCTGGCCCGCTTCTGGGGCCCGGCAGGCGTGCGCACGCCGCTGGCGAGCATCAAGGTCGACCCGCGCCCTGGTGGCGTCTTCGAGGCCGTCATGGTCAACGATGCCGACGGCAGCACGTACCCGATGCGGGCGGTCTACCGCGAGGTCGTGGCGCCGGAGCGGCTGGTGTGGACCGAGCCAGCCACCGGGGTCACGACCACCTCGACGTTCTCGGATCTCGGCGGCGCCCGCACTGAGGTCCAGATCCGCCAGGCGAACGTTCCCGCTGCATTCCGCAGCCCGCAGGCACAGGCAGGTTTCTCGACATCACTGGACCGCTTCGCCGCCTACCTGGGCGAGCTGGCACCAGGGGAGGTTTCGGCTCATGGCGGAGCGGTCGTCACGAGGTCACCGAGCCGGACCAGCCCAGGCTGGACGGTGGTGCCATAGACGCCGGCGCAGGCATGACGGTACCGGCCGATGGCCTTGAGCAGCGGCGCATCGGGCTTCCCGCTGCGGGGATTGACATTGACGATGACACACCGCGTGTCCCGGCGGTCGACCCGCATGGATGCGGCACCGATGTGCAGCGAGTGCCCCACCCAGCCGTCCTCCGGGAATGGCGTGCCGGAGGCCGGCGTGACGACGATGTTAGGCCGGAACCGGAGTTCGTCGCCCGGTACCCCGGCGGCTGCGCACAGGGCAGCCACGGTAGGGGCGGTGATGAGCGAGACCGGCATGGCGTCGAACGTCCCGCGGTCCAGGCGCATAACCCGCAGCTGAGCGCCCAGCTCGCCGGCGAGGCGGGGATCGGTGAGGTCGCAGGTGCGGCCGCTGGGCGTCCGCACTGCGACCGCGGACTTATCTGGTCGCTCGGGGTCGAGCAGCCGCGGGATGTAGTCCGACATGGCCGGGTTCTCGCGGATCGTGTACCAGGGGAATCCGTTCTTGCTGGACTCCGGCCGCACGAACGCCCATCTGCGGTCGCCGGCCACCCCGGCCCAGGAGAGGTACGCGGTGGTGAGTGCCTCCGCCGCCATGGACTTCACCGGGTACCGCCAGAGCCCGGTCACGATGCCGACATGCAGGCCAGCGCCGGTGGGTGTGATCCCGCTCAAGGTTTGCCTCCGCAGCGGAGGCGCCCTTGTCCGACGTTTGCCCGAGCGTGGCGGACCAGGTCCGTCGCAGCGCCTCTCGGGCGGCAACGCCCACGCTAACCGCGGCTGCCGCGAACGGCAACCGAGCCGGACATGATCGCCGGCCCGGGAAACGTGCCGCGCGATGGTCGTTACTCCCCGGTCGCTACTCTCCGGTCTGGCCGCCGGCAAGTTCACAGGCGATGTCGAGGTGGCCGGCGTGGCGGGCGTACTCCTGGAGCAGGTGGAACAAGATCCGCTCAAGGGTGGCGGGATCCGCTCCGTCCCACCGGTCGCCAGGCTGGCCAATCTCAGCGAGGTCGTGGGATTCAACGACGGCCCTGGTGCGCGCCGCCTGGGCGTGCAGCGCCGCCACCAGCCCGTCGAGTGTCTCGCCGGAAGCGACGTACCAGCGGCCGTCCCGGTTGTCGGCCCAGGGGTCAGCGACATCCCGGCCTTCGAAGCCCCACTCGAGCCAGCGCAGCTCGACATAGGCAAGATGCTTGAGCAACTCGATCGGTGCCCAGCCCGAGGGCAGCCGGCTGGCCCGCAATTCGCCGCCGGGAAGGGCTTCGAGCTTGCTCACCACCCGGGAGCGGAAATAGTCGAGGTACCCGAGGAAGACCTCGGCGCGCGAGCGCACTGCAGTGGTTGGCTCGGGGAACGGGACGCTCATGACGCAAGACTGCCGCAGCGCGCGGGCAAAGCTGGCCGCAATACGCAGGTATTACAGGCCCGTCCGCGCGCCGATGGCGGGATACGGCGGATGTCACGGGATCACCGCAGCCCGCCCCGGGGCCGGGGGGATGCTTGCGGGCGCTGGCGTAGCGGCGCACCAGCACTCGTTACGCGTGCACCCGTGGGCGCCGCTGATCCCATGGTGCAGCCTGCTCAAGCTGGCTGGCCACCTGGATGAGCACATCTTCCCGGCCATAGGCGGCGATCAGCTGCACGCCCACCGGGAGGCCGTCCGGTGTCCAGTGCAGGGGGAGGCTCACGGCGGGCTGGCCGGTCATGTTGAACTGCGCGGTGTACGGGATGAAGCTGGCGATCCGCCAGCCTTCGAGCTGTGGCCCCTCCGCAGTGAACCAGCCCAGCTCGGGCGGGGGGGCGCCGAGGGTGGGCGTCACCAGCAGGTCGTAGTCATCCCACCAGCTGGCCATCCGCCGTGCCCACATTCCGATCCACTCGCGGCTTTGCAGGTACCGCACAGCGCCCAGGGCCTGGCCCGCTCGCCGGTAACCGATGTTGCGCGGCTCGATCTCATCCTCAGTGATCGGCCGGCCGAGTAGCCTCTCGAAGGCCTGAAACGTCGCTTCGCTGTCGGCCGCGATGATCGTGTTGAAGTGGCCGCCGAACTGCTGATCGAACATAGCCGCAGGCGCGGACTGCGCAACGTCGTGGCCGAGTGACTCCAGCAGCCTGGCTGCCCCGGTCACTGCGGCCCGGCACTGCGGGTCGTCCAGGTAGTCCCCGCCGCCCGGCCGGTCGAGCACGCCGATGCGCAGCTGCCCCGGATCGGCGCCGACCTCCAGGCTGAGCGGCCGCTGCAGCGGCGGCGCGTAGTACGGCTCGCCCGGCATGCGCGCACTGATCACGTCCAGCACGCCCGCCGCGTCGCGTACGGTCCGTGTCACGGCGCCATCTGCGACGCCGCCCGCCCACGCTTCCCCGGACAGGGGGCCCTGGCTCACCCGCCCGCGGGTGGGCTTGAGCCCGACCACCCCGCATTCGCTCGCCGGAATGCGGATAGACCCGCCGCCGTCGGAGGCGTGCGCAACCGGCACCATGCCGCTGGCGACCGCGGCCGCCGACCCTCCCGAGGAGCCGCCGGTAGAATGGCCAGGCTGCCAGGGGTTGCGGGCGGGCGGGAAGCTTCGCGCCTCGGTGGTGACGGTCGTGCCGAGTTCCGGCACGTTGGTGCGGCCGAGCGGGACGAAGCCGGCCGCCCGGAACTGCTCCGCGAGGTAGGAGGTCACCGGCCAGGCCAGTTCGCGCAGCGGGCCGAGGCCGAACGAGGTTGCCTCGCCCGCGGCGACGCAGCCCAGATCCTTGAACAGGATCGGCACCCCGCGAAACGGGCCACCGGGCAATCCGGCGGCTACCTCGGCCCTGGCCCGGTCGAACCGCGTGCGGGTCACCGCATCCAGCTCCGGGTTGACCGCCTCGATCCGGCCGATGGCAGCCTCGACCAGATCGCTGGGGCTGAGTTCGCCGCGGCGGACAAGGTCAGCTTGCGCAGTCGCGTCCAGCCAGGCCGTCTCGATCACGCCACGCACGCTACCGCGCCTGCCTCCCGCGGCACCAGCCGGCCAGCAACCGGGACGGCACGTCTGGCGGTGCTGCGTTCCGCGCGCCAATGGCGGGCGTTAGCGCGCAGCAGGCCGGACTGGCAGGGAAAAGGGCACGGCCGTTTACACTAATGACGACTCATCATTGCCGACGATGGCCCGGGTGCGCCGCGAAGCGCCTTCTCGATGAGCAATGCCGGATTCTTTCCCGCTGCCCCGGAGCTTGTGCCCAGCTGGTGAGCGGCACGCAGATCCGGGTCCGGACCCCCGCGGACCTTGCCCGCCAGCGAAGGTACCGCAGGCACGGGTGCTGGGATCACCTCATCGCTGCGCCGTTGTGGCCGCTGCACGGGGCCAACCTCGGCACGCTGCTGCGTACCTGCGATGCGGTCGGCGCCTGCCTGGCCGTGCCGCGCCTGCCGTGGGTGCCCGAGGCACTGGCCCGCGGGAACACGCTGCGACGGCCGGCCTGTGTGCACTGGACCGGCCGCGAGGCATGCCGGTGGCTCCAGGAACAGCGTTCGGCGGGTGCCCGCGTCGTCGGGGTAGAGCTCGCTGAGGAGGCGGTCAGGCATCCCGCCCGAAGCCATCGACCTGCTGGATGTGGCCGTGGAGATCCCGATGATCGGCACGGGCGCGAGCCTGAACGTCGCCGTGGCCGGCTCTCTGGTGCTATACCGGCTCGCCGGGCTCATCTGACCGGCCGCCAGCGCGCGCGTCACTGCAGGACAGTACGCCCCCGCGGCCCCGGCGAAGGCGTTACTACTGCGGTAAGAACTACCGGGGTATGCTCACGGGACGCCGCCGAGGCGCCCGTTGCCAATCCGGCGGGTAGCTGCCCTACGGTCCCTCGTTCGCGCCGGGGTGCCGCTGGCATGCGACTACCTGGCATGGCATCAGGCGGGGCACATCCAGTCCTCCCGGCCCGCACGAGCCCCGCGTTCAGGTTCGCCGGGCGGCGCGAAGTGAACGCGGAGCGTGAACGCAAACGGGGTGGGCCCTTGTGCCCGCAGGTGCCTCACCCGCTGTTCAGCCTCGATCGTCGCCGGGGTGGACCCGCGCGGTACCCACCACAGAGCCGTGTAGGCCCCGGTCATCCGCTCGAACCACTCGCGCCGCCGTCGCAGGACCCGCCGGTGGGCATCGGAGTAGACGAAGGCGGCCAGCGCGTTGACTGACTCCCACACCGACATGTTCATGATGACCCCGGCGCTGCCGGCTGCGTCCCACTCGAAGGCGCGCACCGCGGTGGCGTTTCCGTCCTCAGTCTGCAGCCGCCACACAAAGCCGGGTGCTGAATCGGCAGCCGCATTGACCGGATCGAGCGCTGCCACGAAGGCGGCCAGCGGCGGACTGTCCAGCGGTGCGCGCAGCCGCGCGACATTGACCTGTGCCAGGACGTAACTCACCCCTTTATCGTGCCAGAAGCCAGCCAGCCAGATGACGACTCACAGCAGCGGCAGCTCCCCGGTCACGGCGTCGATCCGGTGGCTGTCCGCGGGGCCGACCGCGCAAGACGTCGCCGTGCCGGGGGTCACCTGCGTGCGGCCCGCATCGTGCGCGAGCTCGACGGGTAGCTCGCCGGCCCGGGCACGCCGGGCCACCTGCTGCAGATGTTCCCCTGTCGTCACCTTGAGGACTACCTTGGGCTGTCCCTCCCGGAGCCAGCTGGCGAAGCCGGCGCCGTCGCGGTTAGCCTGGGCCGCGGTGACGGCGGCATGGGCCACCTGCGCGGCGATCTTGCCTCGTCCCGTACCGAGATCCGTCCGCACGACCAGCGCCAGCTTCACCGCCATGAGGACACCATAGGAGTGCCGAGGCTACGGATGGAGGCAGCACCGATGGCTGACCAGTCCGACGTCCGCCGGATCGTCTTGTCGCTGCCCGAGACCAGCGAGGCTGAAGATCATTTCGGGTTCTCCGTGCCCGGCAAGGGGGGCAAGCGGAAAGGGCTGCTCTGGGCATGGAGCGAACGAGTCCAGCCAGCGAAACCCAGGGTCCCGAATCCGCGAGTGGTAGCAGTCCGCGTCGCAAATCAGCACCAGAAGGACATGCTGATTGCCGCGGACCCGGCGAAGTTCTTCACCGAGCCTCATTACAACGGTTTCCCCGCGGTTCTGGTCCGGCTGGACGCCATCGAGATTGACGAACTTGAAGAGCTGATCGCCGATGCCTGGCGCTGCCTGGCATCCCCGGGCCTCCTGGCAGCCTTCGAAAAAGGCCGGAACTGCTGATCATGCGCCTCTCGCCGCGGCAAGGGGCACGTGCCGCGACCTCAGACGCTGGCGGGCGCTTTCGGAGCCGTATTGAAGGGCGCGGTCTGGGCGGCCCCGGATGGCAGGATTTCGGGGACGGTCAGGGCCGGAGCCTCGACCGCGGGCAGCGCTGGCGGGGTGCCGGCGTCGTCGGCCTGGGCAGGGGGCGGCGGGGCTTGGGCCACCGCCGGCGCGGCGCGGTCGAAGAAACGCAGTAGTTCCACCGGGACTGGCATGACGAGGGTGCTGTTCTTCTCGGCGGCCACTTCGACGACGGTCTGCAGCAGCCGGAGCTGCAACGCGGCCGGGTCGGCGGCCATGACGGCGGCGGCCTGGGCGAGCTTCTTAGACGCCTGGTATTCGCCGTCGGCCGAGATGATCCGCGCACGGCGCTCGCGTTCGGCCTCGGCCTGGCGCGACATCGAGCGTTTCATCGACTCGGGCAGCGACACGTCCTTGACCTCTACGCGTTCGACGCGGACGCCCCATGGCTGCTCGGTGGGGGCGTCAATAACGTCCTTGAGGTGAGCGTTGATCTTGTCGCGTTCGGACAGCAGCTGGTCCATGTCACTCTGGCCGATAACGGACCGCAGCGAGGTCTGGGCGACCTGTGATACTGCGTAGGTGTAGTTCTGCACGTTGATGAGGGCCTTGAACGGGTCGATGACCCGGTAGTAAACGACCGCGTCGACCCGCAGGGTGACGTTGTCGCGGGTGATGGCCTCCTGCCCGGGCACGGCCGCCACGATGATCTGCATGTTGACCTTGCGGAGCCGGTCAGTGAACGGGTTGACCCAGGTCAGCCCCGGTTCGCGGACGCCGGGCAGCGCCCGGCCGAAGCGGAAGACGATGCCTTTTTCGTATTGAGTAATGACCTTGAAGCCGAACATCTCGGCCGTCCCATCCCCGGCGCGCGGCGCCAGGTTTACCGGAACTAGGACGGCGCCGACGTGTCTGCCAGCGTTCGAATTGCCCTCAGTTTCCGATTTTATTATCGCACGTCAGAAGACCTGTGAACGCCTGTGCCGGGAGCTGGGGGGGGGCGAAACGCGGGGGATCTTTGCTGCAGCGGTCCGCAGTGCAACGGCTGACCGGGTAATCGGGAAAACGCTGGGGATTTTGGCCCTGGCCCGGGAATCCGCGCGGGCGCGAAGATAATAAGAGCGCACTGTGTCAGATATCCACGGTAGTGCGGCGCTGCAGCGCAGCTCGCGGCAGCAGGTCCGTCCGGGTGATTCTCGCAGCTCCGCCCGTGCTGGCGGAGCGGACAGGAGCATGGATGTCATCGCCGTCGCAGTCAGCGCACCTTAGTAACCATCAGCGCAACACGCTGCGCCAGATCTTCGTGCATCCCGCGGGCCACAACATCGAGTGGCATGCCGTGCTGACGCTGCTGGAGGCGGTTGGCTCAGCCGAGGAGCAGCACGGCGGCAAGGTCGCCGTGACCATCGGGTCCGAGACCGAGTACTTCGACCCGCCCCGGCACAAGGACATCGACACTCAGGCAGTTGTCAATCTGCGCCGGATGTTGATCCAGGCTGGCTACGGAGCCGGCCCTGAGGACAACGGGCCAGCGGCCGGGAAGCCTGACGCTTAGCAGCGCCTGCTGTCCTGGTTCGCTTCGGTTGCGCCGGCCAGCGGCCTGATGCCAGAGAGCCAGCCTGCCGCGATGCCCGGTCGCCCGGTCAGCCAGGCCGACGTATTGTCGTGGCAGAGATCAAAGTCCTGTTGGCGGTGCGGCGATGCGAGACATCCTCAGCCAGGGCGGGGACCGCGGGCCCAGCCAGTGGCCGCGCCGTCTGGCAGCGATCGCGGTTCTTGTCGTGCTGGCAACTGTCGTGGTCGTCCAGCACCTCCCGCGCCACCGGACCGCCACGGCGCAGCCATCCCGGACGGCTGTAGCCGCGGGACCGGTACCGCTGGTGGCCCCCGGACTTCCCGCGGCCGGCTCGCCGGCGGAGCCGGACGGGCTGACCGGGCAGACCGTGCCATGGGACCGCAGCCTGCGGCTGCCAGTCACGGGCGAGCAGCCCGCCTGGTTCTGGCCGGCCACGGGTCGCGCGGTGCAGATCGGCGGCCTGCCACCGGAGCGGTCGGGATACCTGTTCATCCGCATGGCCGGGGGCTGGGTGGTCCAGCCGCACGCTGCTGCTGAACTCGGCTGCGGCAGCTGCGCTGGCCCGCCGCTGCCGGTCTATTTCCTTGGCGACAGAGCCCAGTCCGTTATCCAGGTCGGCACAGCGGACGATGCCGCACCTGCCGCCACCGCAGGTGCCATGTGGCTGACCAGCTTCGATGCGGCCGCTGACCTGCGCACTGCGGCGGGGACAGCCGACGAAGTCACTATCAGCGGCGCGCCGCTGCGGCCAAAGCTCAGGCTTCCGGCCGGCTACGTGATCGACCAGGCGACCGGCAGCGGCCTGCTGCTGATACCGGCGATCCAGCGACCGGGAATGATGGCCGACAAGCTGTGGGACCCGTCGGCTCCGCGGGCCAGCCGCACATTTTCCGGCGTGATCGCGGCGAGCGCTAACGAGATCGCCTGGACCCCGCAGTGCGCAATGCGCTGCCGGGTGCACGTGCTGGATCTGCCGGCCGGCCGGAGCACCGTGGTCGACCTGCCCGGGCGGAGCTCAGCGGCCAATGGTGCCTTCAGTCCCGACGGGAGCTTCCTCGCGCTCCAGGTGAGCTTCGGCTCCGGGGGAGATGGCGGCGCATTGGCGATGCAACTCGAAGTGGCGCCTGTCGCCAGCGGCCGCCTGACTGCCGTGCCGGGAAGCTGGGTCAGCAGCGATGCCCTGGTTGGCTTCGGCTGGCCGGCCGGCAGCGACAGCCTGGTCGCCGAGCTGAGCTTCACGACCAAGGTGCAGGTCGCGTTGTGGCGGCCCGGCGCGGCCGGGCTCGCCGTGGCGGTCATCAGGCCGGCCCGGGACCCCGCCTCGCTGATCGTCGGCTAGCCCGCCCGCGCGCCAAGCTCGCACCGCGCGGGGGTGCCGTCTCCGGTGCATGTGCGAGAGCATTCGAACATGCTGGTGCCATCGCTGGAGCCGCAGCAGGTCCTCGCCGAGCTCAAGAGCTCGCCTCGAGGCCTGTCAGCGGACGAGGCGACGGCACGACGAGCAGAGGTGGGTGCCAACCAGCTCCCGGCGGCGCACCGCCGTCCCGTTCTCGCCGAGTTCGGGTCGCAGTTCGCCAACATGTTCGCTGTCGTGCTGATGGTCGCTGCCGGCATCACCTTCCTGGCATATGCCCTCAGTACTCCCAAGGACGCTGCCGACCTCGAGCTCGCGATCGGGATTCTCGGCGTGGTCCTGCTGAACGCGGTCATCGGCTTCGCCCAGGAGCATGCGGCCGAGCGGACCGCTGAGGCGCTGCAGGCGATGGTGCCCGCCGCGGCGCGCGTCATCCGGGACGGCGAGCTAACGGAGGTCGCCGCCGTCGACCTCGTTCCCGGTGACCTCGTGGTGCTGGACGCGGGAGATGCCATCTCGGCGGATTGCCGTCTGATCGACGCGCACGACCTGCTGGTCGAGATGGCGGCTCTCACCGGTGAGAGCCGCCCCACGCCGAGGATTTCCGAGGCGGTGCCGGACGCTCAGGCCGCCGACGCACGCAATTGCGTGTTCATGGGCACGTCAGTGGTTAATGGCACTGGCAGGGCCGTCGTGTTCGCGACCGGGCTAGCAACCGAATTCGGGCGTATTTACCGGCTGACGGCGGAGGTGCCGCAGGAGGACAGCCCGCTGCAGCGCGAAGTGACCGTGATGGCGCGACGGGTTGCGGTGGTTGCTATCGCCGCCGGCGCGGGCCTGTTCGCCATCCGTGCCCTCGTCAGCAGCTCGGTGGTCGGGTCCTTTGTGTTTGCCCTCGGCGTCATGGTGGCCCTCGTGCCCGAGGGACTGCCGGCCACGATGTCCGTTTCGCTTGCTGTCGCTGTGCGCCGGATGGCCCGCCGCAACGCCCTGATCAAGCGGCTCACCGCCGTCGAGGCGCTGGGATCAACGACCGTCATCTGCACCGACAAGACCGGCACGCTGACCAAGGCTGAGATGACGGTCCAGACCGTCTGGGAGTCTGGCCGGCGGCATGGCGTCACCGGCGTGGGCTATGCCCCTGAGGGAGAGGTGGCGGACGCGCGGAGTGCCGCCGAGGTCCTGAGTGCTGGCGCCCTGTGCGCGGACGCCCGCCTCCTGCGGCCCGATCCTGACCGCCGTCTCGGCTGGCGGGTGCTCGGGGACACGACCGAGGGGGCGATCCTGGTCGCCGCAGTCAAGGCAGGCATTGACCTGGCGGCCGCAGAGGCCCGCACGCCACGGATCGCCAGCTTCCCGTTCGACGCCGACCGGAAGCTGATGAGCACCGTCCACCGGCTCAGTGAGGGGGCGTACGAAGCCTGCGTCAAGGGATCACCCCAGGCCGTGCTGGAGCGCTGCGTCAGCGTCCGCTGGCGTGCTCAGGATGTGGCACTGGACGAGACCTCACGGGCGCAGATCACCGCTGCGAACGATGTCATGGCAGGTCAAGGGCTCCGCGTGCTCGCAGTCGCGAGGCGGGATCTGGCGACCGGCCATCCGTCGGGGCCCGAAGCCGAGCATGAGCTCACGCTGCTCGGACTGGTAGCCATGTCGGACCCGCCGAGGCCCGAGGTCGTGGACGCCGTAGCAGCATGCCGGCGGGCAGGCATCCGCATCTACATGATCACCGGCGACTACGGCCTCACCGCGGAGGCCATCGCCCGGCGGGTCGGCATCGTCGGCGACGGCTCCGTGCGGATCGTCAATGGCAGCGATCTCGACCAGATGAGCGACGACGAGATCGCTGATGCGGCGCTGGAGACCGAACAGGTGCTGTTCGCCCGTGCTAAGCCGGAGCACAAGATGCGTGTTGTCGCCGCTCTCGAAGACCGCGGCGAAGTGGTCGCCGTGACGGGCGACGGCGTCAACGACGCCCCGGCGCTCAAGCGGGCAAGCATCGGGGTGTCGATGGGCGAGGGCGGCACTGATGTCGCCCGGGCTGCTTCGGTCATGATCCTGCTAGACGACTCGTTCGCCTCCATCGCCGCCGCTGTGGAGCTCGGCCGCACCGTCTACGGGAACATCCGCAAGTTCCTGATCTACCTTTTCAGCCACAACCTGGCCGAGCTCACGCCGATTCTCGTGGCGGTGTTCGTCGGCTTCCCCCTGGTTCCCCTGAGCGCGCTTCAAGTTCTCGCGATCGACCTTGGCTCGGACGTCATGCCTGCTCTTGCCCTCGGGACCGAGCCCACTGAGCCGGGAACGATGTCCCGGCCGCCGAGACCGCCGGGCGAGCACCTCTTCAACTGGGCGGTCGTCCGGCGATTCTGCTTTCTCGGGTCGATCCAGTCAGTCGGCGTCGTGGCCGCGTTCTTCTGGCGTATCCACACAGCGCACCTGCCGTTCAGCGCCTTCACGCCGGGAAACCCGGTCTACCGCGAGGCGCTCACCATGACGCAGGCCGGGATCGTGGTCAGCCAGTTCTTCAACAGCTTCGCTGTGCGCACGGAGGAGCAGAGCATCCTGCGCATCGGTTTCTTCTCGAACAAGCCACTCGTTCTTGCCGGGCTCTTCGGAATTGCCTTCGTCTCCTGCATCAGCTACGTTCCGCTGCTGCAGTCGGTGTTCAACACGGCCCCGCTGCGCCTCAGCGACTGGATCGTGCTCGTCGTGCTGGGAGCCCTGCTGCTCATCGCCGAGGAGATACGCAAGGCAATTCTCCGCTCAAGACACCGGGTACCGGGCGAACGCCAGGATCAGACGCACACGCGGGACAGTCTGCGGCCCTGTGAGGAGCAGCCATGCAAGTCGTGATCATGGGATGCGGGAGAACGGGCCGGGCCCTCGCGACCAGATTTGACGCGGAAGGCGACCAGGTCACCGTGATCGAATTGGACGACGCGGTAAGAAGCGGGCTGCCTGCCGGATTCGGCGGCCGCTTTCTGCGCGGGAATGGCATCACCCCGCGGGTGCTCGAGGCGGCTGGTATTGCACACGCGGAGGCGTTCGTCGCCCTCACGCCGAATGACAGTGCCAACATTGTCGCCGCCCGGGTCGCACGGGACATGTTCCGGGTACCACGGGTGATTGCGCGCCTCCACGATCCCGCTCGCGCTCCGGTCTACAGCGAGTTCGGCATCGCGACCGTCGGGTCCGTTCAGACGACCGTCAACCGGGTGATTCAGATGCTGCACCACCGGACGCTCGAACCGCACCAGACCTTCGGCAATGGCGAGACGCTGCTTGTCCGATCGACGGTTCCTGACTACCTGGCCGGCCGCCGGGTCCTGGAGTTCAACGTCCCCGGCGAGATCGGTGTCGTCGAGCTGAGCAGGGCGGGGCACTCGAGAATCCCGGAGCAGTCGACGCCGCTGGAGGGCGGTGACGTCCTGTCCTTCATCGTCGCCGCTGGTTCACTTGGCCGGCTGAGAAGCTTTCTCGACGGGAAGTGGTCGTGATGCGGATCATCGTGATCGGCGGAGCGGGACTGGCTGAACAAGTGGCTGACGCGCTGGAGAAGGCGGGGGACGAGGTAACGGTCATCGACACTGATGCCGGGCGCGACTCAGCCCTCGCTAAGGCTGGCTTGCGGGCGGTCCGCGGTGACGCCACGGTTCCATTGACGCTCGAGGCTGCCGGGGCGCTCCGGGCGGACGTGCTCGTCGCCTGTACCCGGTCTGACGAGGACAACCTCGTCATCTCACTTCTCGCGAAGAAGCACTTCAACGTCCCGCGGGTCATCGCTCGCGTGAACGATCCGGCGAACGAGGTGCTCTTCGGCGAGTCGTGGGGGGTCGACGCGCTGGTCTCGCCATCGACAGCGCTTGTCTCGCTGATCAGGCAGGCGATGTGATACCGCGCCGGCCGGCCCCTGCGGCGATTCCGGCGACCGTAGGCGCCGCTCGGCCTCGTCCTCCATGACCGCGGCGCCGAAGTCGCCGTCGACGGCCGGGCTTGCGCAGCTCTGACGGTTCACAGGTCGAGGTCGACGATCACCGGGGCGTGGTCGCTCGGGCCCTTGCCTTTGCGGGCCTCGCGGTCGACCCACGCGTCTGATACCGACCGCGTGAGGGCTGCGTTCGCGTAGACGAGATCGATGCGCATGCCCCTGCCCCGGTGGAACGCTCCCGCCCGGTAGTCCCAGTACGTGTACGGGTGCGGGCCCTTGGCGATCCGCGGAACGACGTCAGTCAATCCCAGTTCGCGCAGGCCGGCCAGCGCCGCGCGCTCGGCGGGCGTGACGTGAGTGGAGCCGGCGAACGCGGCCGGGTCCCACACATCGGAGTCCGACGGGGCGATGTTGAAGTCACCCATGACCGCGAACGGCAGCTCACCCGAAGCCTCCGCAGCCACCGCAGCCTGCAAGGCGCCCAGCCAGCGCAGCTTGTAGGAGTAGTGCGGGTCCTCGGGGGTGCGCCCGTTGGGCACGTAGACCGACCGCACCCGCAGGCGTCCGCAGGTGGCTGCCACGGTGCGCGCCTCAACGGTGTCCTGGTCGGGGAAGCCAGGATCAGCAGGCATGCCGCGGACGATGTCGGCCAGCCCCACCCGGGACAGCACAGCAGCGCCGTTCCAGCGTCCCTCGCCGTGGTGGGCCACCGCATAACCGAGCGGCTCGACGGCGTCAACAGGGAACGCGTCGCCGCCGACCTTCGTCTCCTGCAGGCACACCACGTCAGGGGCGGCCTGCTGCAGCCAGTCCACCAGCCGGGGAAGCCGGGCCAGCACCGAGTTCACGTTCCACGTCGCTATCCGCACGCCGCCATCCAACCAGCCTCATCCGTCGCTCTGCCGGCGCGCCGGCGGCGGACCGGTGACCGATCCGGTTACCGAAGGCCTGGAGCCCGAGGCCCGTGCCGGCCTCAGGCCGGCGCAGCGGGGGCCGGCCGCGACCAAGGCGCACATCCGCGATCGCGGCCGCGTCGCCGCCGGAATCCTCATCGCGTGGCTGCTGATTCTCGGCATCATCGTCGGCCTCGGCGAGCTGATCACCAAAGATGGCAACGGCAATGTGCTCGGTGACCTGACGATCCCGCGCTGGTTCGCCGCCCACCGCGCCCCCGCCTCGAGCCGCTGGAGCCTGATCGTCACCACCCTGGGGCGCGACCCAGGCGATCCTCATCGTGGCTATCGCTACGTGCGTCGTCTTCCTCGCGGTGACCCGGCACTGGCGGCCAGTTCTCTACATAGCCACCCTCATGTCCGGTGGCCGCCTCAGACGCCGCACCGGCAGTGTCGCGCAGCAGGGCACGGGCCATTCCGCCCGAGCTCCTGGGGATGTTGATCTTCAGAGCCGGGGTTATCATGTCGCGCGTGGCGCATACGCCAGGCGAGATGCTGAGCGCGGTGAGCAAGTCGCTGGCGTCGCGGACCGGGCGGTCGCTTGACCAGTGGGCTGCCCTCGTCCAGGCATCAGGCGTTGATCCGCTCGACCAGAAGGCGGTGCGCGGGTGGCTGCGGGCCGAGCATGGCGTGCCGCAGAACAGCCAGTGGGCAATTGCCGACGCTGCGGCGCGCTCGGCCGGCTGGGTGCCCCCGACCGTCGCGGAGTACGTCGATGGCCAGTACGCCGGCGCGAAGGCGGCGCTGCGGCCGATCTGTGAGGTGCTGGCCGCTGCCGGGCTCGGCGACGACGTGACCATCGAGGGCCGCAGCGGCTACTTTCCGTTCGTGCGCGTCCGGCATTGCGGCGGCCCTGCAGCACGTGCTGGGCTTGCGCCTCACCTTGTCAGTGGCCCGGTCGTTGGCTTCGCTGTCCGTGACCTGGCTGCGGCCGTCGATGAGCCGCGGAACGCAGGCGTCGACTTGCTCGGTGAACCGGGGCCGACCTGGCAGCATTTCCGGGGGCCGGACGGAGACGTACGCGAGCTGGTCGCCACTTGAAGCCCGGTCGCCGATATTCAGCAAGTCGCCAAAACAGGCGCCCGCGACCGGGCTCAGGCTGTCCGCTACGCCTACCAAACCGGCCTGGCAAGCCCGGGCACCTGACAGTGCGGCCACATCCGCAGCTGGCCGACCAGCCGTCCCACCGGCCTCGGGCACCGGAACGTCGTCGCTACGGAACAACCTAAATCTGGGCACGACCGCTGACCTAGCCAGGGCGGCCGCTGGCGCACATCAGGCGGAAGTGCGCGCGGCGGCGTCGCGCCTGAGGCCGCGCCGGTGATCTTGCCCAGCGTGGCGGCGTGACGTGAGGCGGCCACCGCGCAGATCAGAACTTGGTGCGAACGCCGTCCGCCACTTCCTCCGGGCTCAGATCGATCATTGCCTCTCCGTAGAGGCGCTCGAAATAGGTGGCATCGCTGCGATACATGGGCTCCGGATTCGACCGGCTGAGAACCTTGAGCACAACCTGGTGTCCGTGCTCGTGCGCCTGCGGGCCGCCGCCGATCACACCGAAGTTGAACGAGGCCAGGTTCCAGGCCTTGAAGGCGGCCAGGACTTGGGAGAGCCCCTGCCCCAGCGCCCGGCTGTCCTCCTCGGTCAGCTCGGTCACATCAGCTGCTCCGCTCACCACTCCCCACACCTCGTGGAAGCCGGTCGGTGCAAACGGTGTCAGCCAGGAAACCCGGCCGATGTGTCCTACCCATCGAGGACCGCCGGCCTCCTGCTCGACCAGGGTCGCCCAGTAGGATCCATGCCTCTCCTTCCATTCTCGCGACTGCTCTACCAGAAAGCGCTGGCCTGTCAGGCCGTAAGCGTCGTGAGCGGACTGGAGGTGGGGATGAACCAGCGATGCGCCCGAGGGCGGCAGGTAGTTGGCGTTGATCGAACTCCACAGGGCCGTCGGGTCCAGGCGCCGTACGGCCTGAGCATGGCGGACCATGGCGGCAAGGGCATCCCCGACGAGGGAGGGCGTTAGGTCATCAAGGTCGAGGAAGTGTCGCCCGGGGTCATAGATTCCGACCGCGCTGTGGGTCGCGTACGCAACGATATTGGGCACCACCACTGCTTTGCCGAGGCGGATGCGGCCTTCGGTCGTGAGCTCGGCGGGAAACGGGAAGGTAGCCGTCTCGAGGTGCTCAACGTCGAATGGGCAAAAGGAGCGCTTGGCCGTGAGTTCAGTCAGGTCCGGCCGGCTCGGAGGCTGGAGCTTCGCCCCAGTGAGGATCCGGGCGCTCGCCCCCGTCAGCGGGTCCCGTCGCCAACGCAGCCGCACTCGGGTCCAAGTCCCGCCAGCGGCCAGATCAGGCACTGTCGCCTCAAGGTCTCGTTCTTCGAAGTCGATCGCAACCACGCGAAGAGCCTACGGGCGATCGTCCGGGAGTGGTGTGGCTGGGAGCCCTCCGTCAACACGCAGGAGTAGCCCTCCGGGTGGCGAGACGACCCGGCTGAACTCGTCCCGGCCTCACGCACGCGCCCTGCCCACAACGCCACCGCCGGGCGCTTATCGGCGGCGAGGAGGTCCTTGAGCGCGCGGCGGGGCCGGGGTCTGGTTCGCCGCGCTCCGGATGGGCCTGGTCCCAGCGCGCCAGCTTGAGTGCCGGTGTCCCTTGCCGGCCGGGATCTCCGCGCGGCAGATCGGGTCGAGCAGGCGCGCGAGCTCGCCGGTCACGGTCAGGTTCTTGCCGCGGGTGGATCGCGGCGCCGAGGTAGCCGCGCCCGGCGAGTTCGCAGAACGGCGTGATCTCGGCGAACGCTCCTAGCTGCATCGCAACGCAGAACGGCTATGCGAGCTTGCCCGCAAGAGGGCCCGCGGTCTCACGGCGGCATGCGTCTCGGTCCAACCTGCATGCTGGGCCGGGAGAACTAGCTGGCCCCCCTCCCCAGCGCCTCCATCAGTGCTTTCATCCACGGGCCGAGATCGGCCGGAGTCCGAGCGGAGATGAGATTGCCGTCGACCACGGTCGCTTGGTCAATCCAGTCGACTCCGGCGTTAACCATGTCGTCGCGGATGGCTGCCACGCTTGTCGCCCGGCGGCCCTTGACGATCTTCGCTGAGATTGGCACCCAGCCGGCATGGCAGATGAAGGCAATCGGCTTCTCAGCCTCGTCGAAGGCCCTCACCAAGTCCAGCACGGCTTCCGAGCGCCGCAGCTTGTCGGGTGCATAACCGCCGGGGATGACGAGTGCGTCGAAATCGTTCGCGGCGACCTGGTCGACGGTGGTGTCCACGGCCACCGGGCCGTGGCCTTTCTTTCCCGTCACTGGCTGGTCATCCAGACCGGCCACGGTTACTGCGACATCCTCCTCGCCCAGCCGGTAGAGCGGGTACAGCAGCTCCATGTCCTCGAACTGGTCAGCGGCAAGAAGGAGCACCCTGCGCCCGGCAAGAACCATGGAACCGACCCTAATGGGCTCGCGGGACATCCCAGCTCGCATTCAGTCGGTGCCACTAGCCAGTCGGGCTCTCCGCCTGCCGCATCGTGGCGCTATGTCGGTGTCCGATGTGGTTTGAGCCCACACTGTGCCTGCCGCGAACGGAACGGTTGCTCGGCGCATCCGGCGGCCACGGGGCGCCGAGTATGAGGAGCTGCTAGTCGATGGACGGCTCATCATGCAGCTGTACCGGCTTGAGATCGGGCATCATCACGGCATGATCGGAGATCCGGGACAGCCAGCCGGGAACGGTGTGGCCCTATGGTTCGAAGCGGCTGACTTCGACGCGGCGGCTGTGCCGTGGCGGCCTACCGCAGTCGCGGCGCGGGGAACCCTTGAGGCACGATCTACATCAGGATCGGGACGGCCGTCTAGCCAGCTGGCTGCTGTAGGCCGCTGTGGGAACCGGCCGCGCTGAACCTGCGAGGTGCGAGTGCCCGCTTGAGGCCGGACACTCTGGGACTGGCTATTAACGAATCGGAGGGCAGTCTGGTGGCAGAGCAGTTCGCGACGATCGACCAGTACATCGGCACGTTCCCCGCGGGCGTTCAGATCATCCTCGAGGAGGTCCGGCGCCGGATCCGGAACGTCGTGCCGGCAGCTGGCGAGACGATCAGCTACCGGATTCCCACGATGACGCTCAACGGCAAGCACCTGGTGTACTTCGCGGCGTGGAAGCACCATATTTCCCTTTACCCGATACCCGAGGCGGATGATGCCTTCGAGCGGGAACTTGCGCCATACCTGGCAGGCAAGGGCACGGTGAGGTTCCCGCTCCGCGGGCCCATCCCGTACGAGCTGATAGAACGACTGGTCGCGCTCCTCGTGCAACAGCGGGATAGAACTCCGGGGTGATCGTGAACGACGGGACCCGGGCTAACGCGGGCAGGGGCGGCCTCATGGAATGAGGCACCGCACGCGACGTAGGCTGCGGTCGGGACAAGGAGGCCGCAGTGGAGTTCGAGAACATCCTGGTCGAGCGGTCCGGCGAGTTCGCCACCGTAACGATGAACCGGCCGCGACGGCGCAATGCCCTGTCGCTGCCGCACATGCAGGAGCTGATCTCAGCGTTCGCTCAGATCGGGGACAGTGACGCCCTGGGCATCGTGCTGGCCGGCAGCGGCTCGGTGTTCAGCGCCGGGCACGACTTCGCCGACGTCGCCGATGCCGACCTGCAAGCGGTCCGCTCGCTGCTGATGACCTGCACCGAGCTGATGACCCTGATCCAGCAGGTCCCTCAGCCGGTGGTGGCGAGGGTGCACGGGCTCGCCACGGCAGCAGGCTGCCAGCTCGTCGCGAGTGCCGATCTCGCCGTCGCCAGCGAGAACGCTGGCTTTGCCGCTCCCGGCGGGAAGGGCGGCTGGTTCTGCCACACGCCTATGGTGGCGATCGCCAGGAACGTCGGGCGCAAACGCGCCGCGGAGATGGCGCTGACCGGCGATATCATCGACGCCCGGACGGCGCTCGACTGGGGGCTGGTCAACCAAGTTGTGCCGGCCGGGCAGCTCGACGCGGCTACGGCGGCCCTCCTCGAGCGCGCCACGCGCGGATCGGCGCAGGGCAAGGGCATCGGCAAGCAAGCGCTCTATGCCCAGATAGACCTCGACCAGCCGAAGGCGTATGCCTACGCCATCGAGGTGATGGCCGCCACCAGCCAGCTACCGGACGCGCGAGAGGGAATGCGCGCGTTCCTCGACAAGCGCGAGCCGAAATGGCGCCACGGACGCCCGTGAAGGCCCGCCACCAAACGGTGCCGAGATCTCCACAAGAGCTCCGCGGCCAAGCCGCACGCGCGCGGCGGTTCTTCGGCCGCGCTGAGGCGATCGCCTTGCATCGCACGGGTGCACCAGGTGCGGCTCGAACCCGTAATCCTCCAGCAACTCCACCAGCCAGCCCCGCCCGTACGCGGCCTCGAACGCCACCGGCGTGCCGGCCGGCAGCCCGCCGATCAGCCGCAGCATCGGCTCCGACCCGTTCACCACGTTCCGGTTGAGCTGCACCTGCCCGTCCCCGGTGACCACTGCCACCTGGGAGCGCTTGCGGTGCACGTCGATTCCGACGTAGACAGACAGTGCCGGGCCTCCTTTCCGGAGCTCGCTTTCACCGGAGCGTCCCGCTACCGGGCTGAGCAGGGAAGAGGGGCCCGGCCCTTAGGTAAGGGCCAGAAGAGGATAGGCCGATTGCTGGGCTGATGCCGCGCAGACCCAGTGTCGCCGCGCGTTATTCAGGGTTGTGGCAGACGGCTTCGATGTTGTTGCCGTCGGGGTCGCGCACGAAGGCGCCGTAGTATCCGGGATGGTACTCGGGCCAGTCGCGGGGCTCGTGGAGTATCTCCGCGCGGGCGGCTACCGCTACCTCGAAGAAAGCCTGCACAGCTGCCCTGCTAGGCGCTGTGAACGCGATATGCGATTCACGGAATCCCTCGCCGCTTGTGCGGGGGCCGATCCAGAACTGCGGACTGGACGCGGTGCCGAAGCCGATGACTTCGCCGAAGTCCATCGCCCGGCCTGCGCCGAGTGTTGCGAGCACGGTGTCATAGAACGCTGCGCTCGCGGCGACGTCGGCGCACTGGATCGAAAGATGGTCGAGCATGGAAGCACCTTAGTGGTCGCGCCCGGAAGTTCGCCGGGGGTTGATCAGCCGACCTCAGGGGATCGGTGGTGCGCGGGGCCTGAGCCTGTAAAGGTCGATGGTTTACGTCGCACTACTACCGTAGCCGCCGTCTGCGTATCACGATGACCTGGCTGGCGATGGTCAGTGCTAGCAAAACGGCAGCCAGAGCAGCGATGACGGTGTCATTCGTCAGCCAGCCGGATCGGTAGCCGGTGCGCACATCGCCCAGAGGGTAGGCGTCTTGCGGATTTCGAGGATCAACCATGACCGTGACCGTAGCTCCCGTCTGGAGCTGAGTGTGTACACCCAGAAGGTCCTCGGACACCGTGGTGCCATCGAGGCGGAAGGTAGCGGGACAGGTAGTTTTGCCGCCAAAGGTCTGATTCGAACCTCCGGTGTTTGAGCAATAGGTGATTCGAGCCGTAGTGGTAACTCCATGAGCGCGGAGTGTCGCGTACTGCCCCTGGAGCCGGAACGTTGGGTAGATCAGAGCGACGATGAGGACGAGCAGTGCGAGGCCCAGCGCGCACGCGGCGACCCGCCGGCGGCCGCTATTCGCCCCCCGGCCGGAGTGGGCCGTCCCGCCCGTGCTCACCGCACGGGCCGTCGGAGGCCGGTCCCGGCGTCAGCGAGCCGGCGCCCAGGCGCGCGAACAACGGCATGCACGTGCTTGTCCGAGTCGCTCAACGGAGGAAGCATCGCGCAGATCGTCCTCACGGAAGGTTGAGACCACGCCCCAGACCGCCGGCTGAGGCCTGGGTGCTTGCTATCTTCCGCAACCTTAGTGGTCTCGCCGGTGAGTTCGCCGGGGGCGGAGATCAGGCTGCCTGGGCTTGGGGCTGGGCCTTGTCGTGGGCGTCGATGCGCTGGAGCAGGTGATCGAGGCCGGTGCGGGTGAACTTCCAGCTGAACGGTCTGGATATGGCGTTGTAGCGGATCTCGAATGCGGCGAGGCGGTCGCGGATCTGGCTGAGGCTGGTGAAGTCGTCCGGGTTGACGACTTTGCGCTGGACGATGGAGAAGTAGATCTCTGCCTGGTCCAGCCAGGAGGCGTGCACGGGCAGGTGGATCAGGTGCGCGTTCGGCCAGGCCCTGGTCATCCGCTGGATCGAGGCGGCGCCGCGGTGGGAGGACCCGTTGTCCACGATCCAGAACACCCGGTCCGCGCTGGCATACGGCTCGGCGGTCATCACTTGATCGGCCAGCCGGGAGAACGGTGCGTTCCCGGCGGTCCCAGATCCCGGCGTACAGGTCGGGTACACGGGCGGCCTTCACGGCGAGCCGGGGTCACGGACGGAGATCCAGGACCGGTGCTGCCAGGGTCTGCGGGCGTCGCCGGCCAGCCACCGGCGGACCGTGGACGCCGAGGCCGCAACCTGGCAGCGGGCGGCCAGTTCACGGGCCAGTTCCGGGCCCCGCCTCCCCGGCGATCGCAGCGTTGTTCTTGCCGCCGGCCCGCGGCGAGCACGATCCTGGCCCGCAGCCGGTCGCGGTACGCGCTGCGCACCGACCGGGCACGGGCCATTAACACGGCCTCTTGCTCGCCGGGCAAGACAATCAGGTACGGGCTCGGCACAGGCATCTGATCTTTGTGCCGTACCGGGCGCCGGATCCGCGGCACGACACGCCGTGATCGCCGAGACCATCGGGGAGGATGACTGTCGTGGCCAAATACCCGGACTCGACGAAGGCGTCCCTGCAACAGCGCCTGCACGCCAGGGCCCGCGAACGCTGGCCCCAGATCGCCAGCCTGCAGGTACGCCACCGCGGAACCTTCAGCTACGTTGACGCGACCCTGACCGACGCCACCGCGCTCAAACTATGCCGACTGCGCTATGTTGGCTCCGCCCGCCAATGGCAGTTCGCGATCTACCGCGCCAGCCACGACGACTACGACGAATCGATCTTTCCCACCGGCCTGCCCATCGGCACCTGCCAAGACGCCCTCGACACCGCCTGCGGCCTCTACCTGAACGACCCCACCGCCTGGGCCTGACACCCGACGAACTTACGGGCGAGACCACTTAGCCCCGCGACCGCGGTCCCGTCCGCCGATGCCAGCCTCCGCACCGAGCCGGGTCCGCCGCCGCCACTGGCTCGGCCGCCGTCATCGCGGCATGACCAAATGAGTCCTGTTTCCGGACTTACTCGGGGTCGAGAAAGGTGCTGGTGGATAGTCCCGTGGGTCAGGCGGTATGGAGGCTCAGCGATTCTTTCCAGAGCCGGTCAGCGTTGGCCTGGTCGAGGGCGTAGGGCGCGACACCGCTGCGGTATCCGTTGTTGTCGGGGACAATCACGGCTTCGTTGCAGTCCTCGAAGTAGCGGCCCGCGACGCCGGCCACCAGCGGCGAGGTTGCTACAACCGGCTGGATCTGACCGGCGCGGCAGGTTAGCAGCGGATGGCGAGCCGGACGATGCGTTCCTCGCGGTCCTTGTCGACGAGGATCTGGAGGGTAAGCTGCTCTCGGCATGTGCGCAGCACGACCTCTTCGATTCCGCGGACCCGGGTCCGGAACCGCCGCGACTCCCCGCAGTCGGCGAGCACGAATCCTTCGAACTCCCCGAAGCAGTCGTAGGGGACCTCACACACCTTGCCTTCATACTTGCGGGTCTTCTCGTGAGAAGGCCGCTGGCGGGGCGGGACTGAGGTGGGCGGGCGCGACGGACCTGGAGATCCACGACACGGTTCTGATAGCGGCCGTGTTCTGCGATACCCCACCCCGGCCGAGCCGCTCACCCGCGCGCGATCCGCGGCATGAGCGTGCGAGTTCCTGAGCCGCTGTGGGCCGGTAGATGATCTCAGCGTGAGAGGTAATACCCGGTTATACTACTGAGATGAAGACAGCGATCTCCCTGCCGCAGGACACCTTCGAGCAGGCTACGAAGCAAGCGGCAGAGCTGGGCATCAGCCGGTCCGAGTTCTTCGCCCGCGCCGCCCGCAGGTACCTGGACGAGCTTGCCTCGCGGTCACTCACCCAGCAGATCGACGAAGCGCTCGAGACGGCCGGACCGGACGACTCCATGGATGCGGCGGCGGCAGCCGGCCGCAGCCGCCTGGCCCGCCAGGACGACTGGTGATCCGGCGCGGCAGCATCTGGCGGGCCGATCTCGGGGAGGCGCGCGGCAGCAAGCCCGCCAAGCGCCGCCCGGTCCTGGTCATCCAGTCTGGCCAGTTCAACGCAAGCCACCTGAATACGACTATCGCCGCGGTTATTACCTCCAACACTGGCCTGGCGGCCATGCCCGGCAACGTCTTCCTGCCCGCGGCATCCTCGGGACTGCCTAAAGACTCCGTCGTCAACGTCACCGACCTGGTCACCCTCGACAAGACTGACCTTGACACCGAAACCGGTCACCTGCCAGCTTCCCTCATGAACGACGTCGACCTAGGCCTCCGCCGCGTACTTGGACTCTGAACGAAATAACCCGCAGCGGCAAATGAGTGCCTCCTGTCGGAGGCCGCTTGGTTACTTGTAGTGGAACCGGGCTTGCAAGATCACGAGGTCCTCGCTGTCTACGAGGTAGACCAGGCGGTGTTCCTCGCTGATCCGCCGGGACCAGGCACCTGCGAGCATGTGGCGGAGCGGTTCGGGCTTGCCGATCCCGGCGGCAGGGTCGCGCAGGGCATCATCGATCAGCCGGCTGATCCGCTTGAGGGTGGCCCGGTCGGCCGATAGCCAGTAGGTGTAGTCCTCCCAGCCATGGGGAGTGAAGACGAGCCTCACTGGGCCAGGTCGTGCTCTTCACGCTGGCCGGAGCGGGCCTGCTGCAGGCTTTCGATCAGCCGCCTGGCGTTGGCCGGAACGCGGAGCAGGTGTGCGGTCTCCTCCAGGGCCTCGTAGTCTGCCCGGGACAGGAGCACGGCATCTCCATGGCGGGAGGTTATTTCGATCGGGGTGCGGTCATCGTTGACCTTCTCGATGAGCGGGAACAGGTTCTTGCGGGCTTCGCTAGCGGTGATCGCCACTGGCAGCCTCCTCAACTAGTGGTACAGAATATTGTACCACTGTGTGCTGCTGGGCCACACGCTCTATTCGGCAATGCCGGGCGTCCCCCGGGCTTGAGCCGGAGGAGGCGCGGGCTGGCCAGGTGCCGGAGGCCATGTAGGCGGCCAGGATGTAGTTGGGGTGGCGGTCGTGCCCTGTCATAGCGCATCGTCGTGCGCGGGCCGGCGTGGCGGGCAGTGATCTGGACGTCGTGCAAGTCAACTCCAGCTTTAACGCCTGCGGCTTAGGCGAGCCGTCGCAAGCGGCGGGTAGCTGCGTGACGATCCATCCGGACGCCGCGTGTGTTCAGCAGGATAGGCCCGCTTTGCCTCTCGCCCACGGCACGGTCGATTGCCCTGCTGACCGCTGGCGGCAATGTGACAAGGACGACCTTGGTTCCTTTGCCGCACACGCGCAGCACCCGGTGACCATTCTCTTCGCCCAGGTCGGCAATATCCGGCGCCGGCGGCCTCGAAGATCCGCAAGCCGAGCAGCCCGAGCATGGCCACGAGGGCGAAGTCGCAGGGATTGACGGACTGCCGGGCCGCAGTGAGCAGGGCCTCGAACTGCAGGTGGGTGAAACCCAGGGTCGGTGATTCAGCAGGGACCGAGGGCCGGCGGACATGCTCGGCGGGTGAGTGCTCCAGCATGCCGTCGATAGCGCAGGTCCGGTAGAACCGGCTACGACCGGGAAGCGCCGCGAGACGGTGGAGGGCTTGAACCGGCGGACCTCCTGCATCCCACCGGATATACAGCTCCACGTGCGGGCGCCGCGCGGCCAGCTGGTCAAGGCCGCGCTCTGCGCACCAGAACAGAAAGCAGCGCAGGTCGGACTCGGTGTGTTCGCGGGATGAGCCCTTGAAGCGGGCCAGGTAGGCAGCCACTGCCAGCCGCAGCTGATCAGCATGCGGCACAGGTCGATCGGGGACGGAGGCCAGTTCGGTGAAGTTCGTCATACCCAGACAATCCGCCTGCCCCCGGATCTCCACGAAGACCGCGAAGCGCACCGGGCGCCATTAGAAGAGTGCAGCTCTTGCCGACCTCGGGGCTACGGGTCGGGCATCCGGGTATATCTAGTCGGCATGGGATGAGATATCCTGCTGAGGAAGGAGGCGGACGTGGCCAAGACTCTTATCGATGTCAATGAGGAGTATCTCGCTGCCGCTCAGCAGGTGCTGCGCACCGAAACCAAGAAGGACACCGTGAACGCTGCGCTCCGCGAGGTGGCTGCTCTGGCAGCCCGGCGGCGGGACCTGCAGAGACTCGCCTCTGGTGGCCTGCCCGATCTTGAAGACGAAGACGTGATGCGCGCCGCATGGCAGCGGTAGCCACGCATTTGGCGGATACCAGCGCGTTGGCCCGCCTGCGCCACCCTGTCGTTGCCGCGGTGCTTGCCCCGCTGATCGACGCGGGAGTGGTGGCCACCTGCGGTGTCATCGAGTTCGAACTGGGATGGGCTACCCGGAGCAGCGCGGAATTTGACCAGCTGAGAATCGACCGGGATACCGGCTACGAATGGCTCGCCATACATGATGAGGACTGGCGGCGCGCGCTCGACATCCAGGCTGTGCTCTGGCGCAGTGGGCGCATGAGAGCGGTGGGTTTCCCCGACCTGCTGGTCGCTGCGGTGGCCGAACGAGAACGGGTCACCCTGCTGCACTACGACGGCGATTACGACCTCATCGGCCGGGTGACCAGCCAGCCGGCGCAGTGGGTTGTGCCCCGTGGGACTGTGCCGTAACCGCTGCCAGCGGCCAGCTCCACCCGCCGGCAACGTACTCCGCGCGGCAGAAGCACGGATGAGTACCGGCGCTGTGGCGGGAAATGCGGTGGCACTCAGGGATGTCCGCCGAGATCATAAGCTCGTGGCGCCCGAGAGTGACGCTGTGACGCCGTGGCGGTCGGCTGGGCCGCGGGCACTGGCGCTGGAGTATCGCTGATCAACTGCGCCAGCTGCGGCATAACGGGATGCGCCGTTTGATGCTGTGACGTCGGCCACGCCGACAAGGAGGATCTCGTGGACCTCGCATTGTCCAAGGCACTCGCACCGGTGCTGCGTGACCTGGGCAACTCCGGTGCGCCGGTCCCGTACGTCCGTGATCAGCAGTGGCCGGGCTACCCGGGGCAGGTGACGGCGATGCACGCTGGCCGGCATCACCATCGGTGATGTGCTAG
>OBLU010000216.1_pt1 | contig 56005 bp, 48 predicted proteins | sample 1518681 | NCBI WGS metagenome assembly OBLU01 (sample SAMEA3539304, study PRJEB22396) | soil metagenome | biome: tundra; feature: field; material: soil | place: USA | collected 2010-05 | depth 0.15 m | reverse complement strand
AACTCACCCGCTTCTCGCTCCGGCTTGAATCGGAACAACCTCTTGAGCCTCCACATCTAGCTTCAGTCACCATTCTGCATCCGAGCAGCAAATGGCCCTGCAAAGAACACGGACCGATCGCGTCGTCTCAACAATCAGCAAGCCATCCTTCGATCCCGTGAAACCCACCTGCAGAAACAAAAAGGACTGCCCATTGGGCAGCCCCTCACTTCAAATCTTTCATGCGAGATCAGTGAATTCTGATCCCTGATCCCTGATCCCTGACCTCTGATCCCTGTCTCCCTACCATCTCCCCCACGCCCGCGTCACGTAGTCCGTGAGCGTCATGCCCACCAGGACGATGAATACAAAGACGCCGGCCAGCACCGTCAGCTTGGTCAGCCTGGGGCTGTACTTCACATGCATGAAGAACAGCACCACCAGAATCATCTTGATCACCGCAATGGCCAGCGCGACCACCGCATTGAACACTCCGAGATCAATGTAGGAAACACCCACCGTCGTCCCGGTCAGTATCAGCAGCGCGAAGCCGACAGCCACATAAACCGCGGGACTAACGATGTGCATTTCATCTTCGTCGTGCTTCTCTTGTTCACTCATGCCGGCGTCCTTCATTGGTGTCTGCTGATGAGATACAGCAGCGGAAACAGGAAGATCCAGATAATGTCCACAAAGTGCCAGTACAGTCCAAAGTTCTCAACAAACGCGATGTTCCCTGAGGTGTAAGCTCCGGCCTGCGCCCTCACAATCATGAATCCCAGAATTGCGATGCCGATAATCATATGCAGCGCATGCATCCCGGTCATCGCAAAATAGAGGAAGAAGTAAAGCTCCGTGTGACGCGCCATGTCGAGCGCCAGCGGTTTGTCGTGGTACACCTTGTAGACTTCAGGGTCCGAGGCAGGATCCACAAACGATTGCACGCTGTAGCGAATCCCCGGAATGTGATGCTTTTCCCATTTTTCCGAGTATTCGATCGACTTGATGCCCAAAAAGGCGACGCCCAGAATGAACGTGAGCCCCAGGTAAAGAACCAGTCCGCCCTTGCGCTTTGTCTCCGCGCACCACACACCCATGGCCAGGGTGAGACTCGATGTGATCAGCACCGCGGTATTGGCCGTGCCCCAGCCGATGTTCAATTGGTGCGAGCCCTGCACAAACGCTGGGTAATACCAGTTGCGGAAGATGAGATAGGCAGTGAACAGCCCTCCAAAAAACATCACCTCCGTCAGCAGAAACAGCCACATGGCAAAGCTCACGGCGTCTCTTTGCTGCCCGATGGTCTCGAAGTGGTGGCGCTGGAAAGGCGGATGCTCCGAGTGAGCACCTTCCATGGCGCCATGGGTTGTCACGACGGGGCTATCCGACACTGGTTACCTCTTTTTCTTTCTGGCGATCAAACCACTCGTAGTCGTAGGCTTCGTGGTCCATGATCGGGATCTCCGCAAAATTCTCCGTGAGCGGCGGCGATTGCACCTGCCACTCCAGCCCGGTTGCCTGCCATGGATTGTTGCCCGCAATCTCCCCATACTTCAGCGACCACGTCAGATAGAGCACCGGCAACAGGTAACCCACGCCCAGAATCGATGCACCGGCCGTCGAAAATACATTCAGGATCTGGAACTCGGGCGGATAGGATGCATAGCGCCGCGGCATCCCTAGCGTGCCGAGAATGAATTGCGGGAAGAACGTAAGGTTGAAGCCAATGAATGTGACGACTGCCGCCAATTGCGAAAGCTTTTCCGGATACATGCGCCCGGTAATCTTCGGCCACCAGAAGTGGACACCCGCCAGAAACGCCATCAGCATGCCGCCCACCATCACAAAATGAAAGTGAGCCACGATGAAATACGTCTCGGTCAGGTGAATATCGGTGCCCGTTGCTCCCAGGAAAACGCCCGTCATGCCGCCGATGGTAAACAGCCCCATGAACCCGAACGAGTAAAGCATCGGCGTCTCAAAAGTGATGGACCCCTTGTAGAGGGTGAACGCCCAGTTGAAGATCTTGATGGCCGAAGGCACTGCGACCAGCATGGTAAGCAAAGAGAACACCAGGGTCGAATAATTCGAAATGCCCATGATGAACATGTGGTGGGCCCATACAAAGAACCCGAATACCGCAATGGCCACCGACGAGAAGGCAACCGCCGTGTAGCCGAACACGCGCTTTCGGCTGAACGTCGAAATCGTTTCCGATATCACTCCCATGCCCGGCAGAATCATGATGTACACGGCGGGGTGCGAGTAGAACCAGAAAAGATGCTGGAAAAGAAGCGGGTCGCCGCCCTTCGCGGGATCGAAAACCCCGATGCCCACCGTACGTTCGAGGACGATGAGTACCAGCGTAATCGCAAGTACCGGGGTGCCCAGTACCATCAGGATGCTGGCTGCATAATGCGCCCACACAAACAGCGGCATGCGGAACCACGTCATGCCGGGGCACCGCATCTTGTGGATCGTGACGATGAAATTCAGCCCCGTAAAGATCGAGCTGAACCCGGCAACGAAGACCGCCAGTCCCGTGGAAATAACATGCGTATTGAGATAGTGCGTTGAAAGCGGGGTCGTGAACGTCCAGCCCGTATCCACGCCGCCTGCCGCCATCGTATAGATCGCCATGATTCCGGCGGCAACATAGAGATACCAGCTCAGCAGGTTGATTTTGGGCAGCGCCAGATCCTTCGCCCCCAACATCATCGGAATCAGAAAATTGCCCAGCGTCGCCGGCACCGACGGCACAAGAAAGAAAAAGACCATGATGACGCCGTGCATGGTGAACAGTTTGTTATAAGTGTCGGTCGCCACCAGGTCGGACTGCGGCGTCAGCAACTCCAGCCGGATAAGCCCCGCCAATGCCCCGCCGATGAAAAAGAAAAACGTGATTGATATCAGGTAGAGAACCGCAATCCGCTTGTGGTCACCCGTCAGCAACCAGCTCAGCAGGCCGTTCTCCTTGCTCAGGAAGTTCATCTTCGGAATCCTGGCCGTTGATTGATCCGGAAGAAGGACGATCGTATCGGTACTCATTGATTCACCATCCCCTGGCCCGCGTGTTTTTGCACCGGAGCCTTTTGCGCACCTGGCGCCTTACCTTCACTTTCCGGCAGCAAATCTGTTGTGGTCGTCGTCTGCTGCACGCGATAGTCGGAGTGGAGGTTTTTGATGTACTCCACCAGGTCAATCAGGCCCTCTTCGCTGATCTGCCCCTGGTAGGTAGGCATGATCGGCGCATATCCCTCGGTAATATGCTGCGATGGATTCAGGATCGCTTGGCGCAGATATGCGTCGTCAGCAATAATCGACTGGCCGTTCGTGAGCATCAGCTTTGAATCGTAGACATTCGCCAGACTCGGTCCGCGCGCATCGGGCCGCGTGTTGTGGCAGGCGTTGCAACTCAGGCTCGCAAACAGCCGCTCCCCATTTTGCGCCAGCGAATTACCGCTGGTGGAGCTCTCCAGCCACTTCTGAAAGTCGTCCGGCGTCATTACCACCACATCGCCGATCATGTGGGAGTGGTCTGTGCCGCAATACTGCGTGCAGAACAGGTGATACGTCCCCGGCGTCGTTGCTTCAAACCACACCGTCGTATACCTGCCGGGAATCGCCTCGCGCTTGACGCGGAAGGCGGGAATCGAAAAACTGTGAAATACGTCCTGTGAAATCAGCGTCAGCTGTACGGGACGGCCCGCCGGCACATGCAGCGCATTGATCTCGTGTTGTCCGCCCGGATGCTCCACCTTCCACATCCACTGCTTGCCCACCACGTAGATATTCATCGCATTGGCAGGCGGTGTGTAAATGCGGAAATAGAGCAGCGCGCCCCACACGAACATGATTAAGAACAGGCCCAGCGGAATGATTGTCCACGTAGCTTCCAGCAGTGTGGAGCCTTCGATCTGCACCGCCACGGGATGACGCTTCTTGTTGTACAGAATCGAGAAGCTGGTCACCAGCAGAATGACGATCGTCAGTCCCACCAGGCTCACCAGCACCATGAAGAAGTACAGCGCGTCCATCTCAGGCGCGATCTTCGACGCCTCCGGCGGAAACAGCGCGAAGTTCGTCATCCACTTGACGAGAAATTGCCAGATTACTGGACTGATGTGCGACATTCCGTTATCCGTTCACCTTTGCGTCTTTCAGTGCCGCTTCTGTCGCGGGCTCGTGTCCCTGCCGATAATCCTTCCGAAGCATCACGGTCATGAATCCGCCCAGCAGGACCACCGTAAGCAATCCGCCCAGTTGCACCACCCGTGCCACAATCAGCGAGTGCGTGTTGGTCTGGGGATTGTAGTGATAGCAATACGTGAGAATGTTGTCCACCGGCGAGCCGATGCGGTTTGATGAAGCCTCGTCCAGCCCGAGCAGAAGATCCTTGGGCGAGTACTCGACGCCCATGTAGTACTGGGCCAGCTTGCCTTCGGGCGTTACGATCTGAATCGAACTGGCATGAGCAAACTGCATCAGGTCGCTGCCCGGCACCTTCAGCTTCACATACTTGAAGCCGACCGCCTGGCTCAGAGCATCGATGTTCGGTTGCGTTCCGGTCATGAAATGCCAACCGTTGGCCGTTTCAGGGTGCCCGTAGCGCTTCATGTACTCGCGCTTCTTGGCAGCTGCCAGATCCGTTCCCTCGGTCGGATCGATACTGACCACAATCACATTGAAGTCTTTGCCGGGCACGAATCTCACCATCTCCAATGCGCTTGTCAGCCCGTCCAGTTCCTCTGAGCAAAGCATCGGGCACCGGTAGTACACGAGCGCCAGAATCGCTGGCCGCTTGCTCGTCGCGCCCGGCTTGCCAAAGTAGTCGCTCAGTTGCACCTGCTTGCCTGCGTCGTCGGTAAATGTCAGGTTCAGCGGCAACTGCTGGTTCAGATGCTGCGCAATGCCCACCCCATTCAGCATTGTTGGTGTGTCATTCGAAGGCCCTTCCGACTTATCACCGTAGCCAGAGACCTGCGCCCGCAACGAGGGTCCAAGAAGAGCGATGCACAACACACCCACGGTCGCGACGGCTCGAGCCGCGTTGCGCCAACTTCTCCGGATTGTGACTGTGCACTGCACGATTCCAACTCCTTTGCTGCTTTTCCTAATCCCGTCTCACCCGGATGCTGGGTGCCCCAGGGGTCCCCAGCGAGTGGTCGTTGCTCGCTGGGGTGGAGGTCCCGATTCTGTGACCTGGGAAACCTCAAATCCCAACCAGCGCTGCTATTGCCTTCGTTTCTCCTCAACCGCCCTCGCCGCCGCCAGATCCTGTTCATACCCGGTGGGAGCAAACCCGCTGGTCAGCGGCATCTCAATAGTCGGATTCGTGTCCCCTGCCATCAGCGGCGCTTGTTGCGCCGCAGGCGCTACCGGCAATCCACGCTGAGCAATCAGTTCCATCGCCCTTTCGATCGGGAGCCTCACGATTCCCTTCGATTGGTCCACCCAGCTATAGTTCTCCAGCAAAAGATCCTCGCGCGCGTGCAGATCGGCCAAATCCTGATCGCCGTCGTCGATCTCCAGCCGCGGCGTTGGAAACTTCTGGGTCAGCTCGGCCACCTGGTGCTGCAACTCCGGATTGTTCGGCATATTGCCCAGCGAGCGCACATTCATCGTTGACGTCCATTTGTTGGTCGGTCCGTCTTCCTTATCCATCCGCGCGTTGATCACCTTGCCCATGCCATAGGCCAGCACCCCGATCACCGCGACAAAAATCAAGAGCGCGGTGAGAAAGACAATGATGCCGGTGACCTTGACGTCGGATTTCTCGTAGCCTGCGGACGCGTCAATATCTTCCGGTCCGTGCGAGCTCAGAAACTCGTCATCATGCTTATGCGGTGACATGATCAGGCTCCAGAATCTCCGCCACATGCGGATCGTTAGTCTGTACCAGTGGGCGAGTCTTCAACTGCATGCAGAAGAAAGCGACCCAGAACGCCATCATCGCTACTGGAACCGCCAAATATTCCAAGATCCCCCAGCTGAAATGCAGGTTCCGCGCCGAGTCTTTGAAATTCGGCTCGATCAACCAGAACAGGTCGAAAGCTCTGGCAAATACCATCCATTGGCATACCCGTATTAGTCGCTTCTTGTTGCGTTTCAGATCGCGCGACAACAGAAGCGTGAACGGAATGAGCCAGTGGAAGATGAAATCCAGCGTGATAATGATGCCCCAGTGTCCCCGGATCCGATCCAGGTACCAGTTGATTTCATCTGGTAAATTTCCCGACCAGATAATCAGAAACTGCCCGAACGCCAGGTAGATGTTGAGCATCACGAATGCAAAGGTAAGCTTGCCGATATCGTGCTGCTCGGTCTGGCGAAGAATAGTCCGGAACGGCTCTCCCTTGGAAAGCGATAGCGCTACGATGATTGAGAACGCAAGCACAGAATATCCCTGTCCCACCAGGAACAGCAGGCCGTACACCGACGAGTACCACGTCGGGTCCATCGACATCACCCAGTAGATGACCGCCGCCGTCATGGTCACGGCGTAAACCACGATGCCCGGCCCGCTGATGTTTTCGAACTTCTTGATCCAATAAGGCGTGTTCTCCAGCGAATCGGAATCGCGCTTGATCCCCAGAGAATTCAGCCGCCATGCGTAGAATCCCCAGATCGTAAAGCACAGCAAGCCCACCAACACAAACGCGCCCGGGTTCAGCATGGGCCGCTTGAATTCAATGCAATGTGCTTGGAATTCGTTGATCAAACCCGACTTCAGCGCCGCGGACACATCGCTCACCTGCGCCCACAGATAAAGCCGCTTCATCTCGAGGGCCACCACGACCCAGTAAACAAATACCAGAGGCAGCGTGCGGCTCATCGCTTCCAGAGGCCGGCGCAGCAGCAGGCCCCACTTGCCGCCCGAGCAATACTGCACCATCAAAAGCGCTAATCCGCCCACCGAGAAGCCGAATGTCAACACCATGCCAAGCGCCCACGCACGCAGCACGTGATCAATTGACCCGTCCGCAAAGGCCAGCCCGGCAGCGATCACCGAGAAGACCGCCCCCACCAGCAGCGCCCGCGACTTCCAGCCATCCACAAAGGCCGGCGCGCCTAAATCAGCGGGGAGTTGCTTGGTGGCCGCGTGTGTTTCGTGAGCCATTACGTCCTTCCTTACTTCGCGGCCGATGGAGCCGGTTTACTTGCTGGAATTGAAATCAGTGGATCGGCCGGGTTGGCCGGAGCCATCGCAGGCATGCCCTCTTTGGCGACCGGAGGATAGGCCTGCACAGCCGTCGAAGGCAGCGCCCACGGTTCCGCATATCCCTCGGGCAGATTGTGCTCCACTGCTACTTCTTTCAAGCTCTTTACCGTCACGCCTGTGGGCACGTCCCGCAGCGTGGCTGCATCGGTCAACTGCAGGGCGCGAATGTACGCCGCCACCGCCCAGCGATCTTCTGGAGTGAGTTGTGCCGAGTAGTCCGGCATCGCCCCGTACCCGTGCGTCATCACGTAAAAGTAGTGCGAAAGTGGCTGCGCCCTGCGCACCTGGTCATGCAGGTTGGCCGCCGGTTTGTAGCCGCGCTCGACAATCATGCCCAGCCCGTTGCCCACCCGCGAGTGGCACGGCGTGCAATAGATATTGAAACGCTCCTGGCCCCGCTCGAGCACTTCCATGGTCACCGGAAACGGCATCAGATCCTTCTCTTCACGGTACCCATTGGCGCCTTGGACGACACCGGTGTAGAAATAGCTGTCTTCGTGCAACTCGCCGCGCGCCACGGTGTTCAGCACTTGGGGTCGCGCCCCGCGATGGTCGGCAAAGAAATCCGAACCGCGCTGCGGAATCATCTTCGGCTCATTCTGCATGTCCTGCCGGCAACCGGCGACAAGCATCAGCGTGGCCAGCAACGCCAAGATGGGTGCCCCATCCATGCGACGGCTTTTGGTCGCATGGGTGGGAGACGACAAATCTCCACACGAAGCCCGACCACTGACCGCTGACCACTGACCACTGTTCTTGAGGCGGTTCAAAAACATCAGTACTCCACCTCCACCACTGAAACCGGCTGAAAGCTCGTCAGATAGGCCTTTGTCTCCGCCCGTTCAAACTTCGGGTCTAGCGCCTCGAGGCACAGGAAGAACTTGTCCGTCGATGCCCCGTCACGGAAGTTGGGCGCGTTGAACAGCGGATGGTAGAGCGCGGGCAGCTTGTTCAACGCCATCATTCCAAAAGCCGCCGAAAGGCCTGCCCATAGAATCGTCCACTCATAAGCGGGCACGATAAAGGCCGGCCAGGAATACGTCGGCCGCCCCCCCACGTTGATGGGATAGGCAACCACCGAAATCCAGGTCTCCAGGGAGAACATCGCCGCAAGGCCCAACAATCCGCCCACGAGCGTCACCAGCGGCACCTTGTTGCGATGAAAGCCGATGGCCTCCGCCGCTTCCTCCACCGGGTACGGCGTATAGCAGTCCATGCGCCGCCAGCCATCCTGGTGCGCCTGCCGCGCGGCTCGGATCAGGTCGCCCGGCGTATCGAATTCGGCCAGCAGGCCGTAAGTTCCTTCGCGTGCGGGCATCAGTCACCACTCCCCACTGCCGCCTTCGGCTTGATCTTTGCCCCAGGCACCAACATGCGCATCTCATTCATCGGAATCATGGGCAGGAAGCGCACGAACAACAGAAACAGCGTCGTGAACAGTCCCAGCGTTCCCACATACGTCATGTAGTCCCACTTCGTGGCGCGATACGTGCCCCACGATGACGGCAGGAAGTCGCGATAGAGGCTGGTAACGATAATCACGAAGCGCTCAAACCACATGCCCGTGTTCACAATGATGGACAGCACGAACATGTAGGAGATGTTGGTGCGCAGCTTCCGCGACCACAGCGTTGTAAGCGGAATCGCCAGGTTGCATGTGACCAGCACCCAATAGGACCAGCCCATCGGCCCGAAAGCGCGGTTCCAAAACATGAACGCTTCCCAGTGCGATGCCGAGTACCACGCCATGAAAGCTTCCATGCCGTATCCGTAGGCCACGATGAATCCCGTCGCCAGCATCACTTTGCCCATGTTGTCGATGTGGCGTTCCGTCACCAGTTGCTCGAGGTGATAGAACTTGCGCAGCGGAATCGCCAGCGTCAGCACCATGGCGAAGCCGGAATAAATGGCGCCGGCCACAAAGTACGGCGGAAAAATCGTCGTATGCCAGCCCGGCAGCACCGCCACGGCGAAGTCGAAGCTGATGACCGTGTGTACTGAGAGCACCAGCGGCGTGGCCAGACCCGCCAGCAGCAGGGACGCCGTCTCATAACGCACCCAATGCCTCACGGAACCGCGCCAACCCCACGAAAGCATCCCGTAAACGTACTGCCCCAACTTGGAATCCGCGCGGTCGCGAAACGTTCCAAAATCTGGAATCATTCCCAAATACCAAAAGACCACGGAAATGGTTGCGTAGGTCGACACCGCGAACACGTCCCACTCCAGGGGAGAGCGGAACTGCGGCCACACGTTCATGCTCAGGGGCAGCGGCAGCATCCAGTACCCCAGCCACGGACGGCCCACGTGGATCAGCGGGAACATGCCCGCGCAGACTACCGCAAAGATCGTCATGGCCTCGGCGAAGCGGCTGATCGAGTTGCGCCATTGCTGCTTGAACAACAGCAGAATGGCCGAGATCAGCGTTCCCGCATGGCCTATGCCGATCCACCATACGAAATTAATGATGGCAAAGCCCCAGGCCACCGGTTGCGTGATGCCCCAGATTCCGACGCCGACCAGGAACAGCCATGTAACGGCTGTCAGAAGCACGGTGGCCCCGGCGCCGGCTATGCCGAAAAAAAGAAACCAACCCAGCGGCGTATGCGGAGTGAGCACAATCCGCGTGATCTTCTCGGTGACAGACTTGAACGTCTGCCCTGGCCCAATAACCCGGTACTCTCCTGTTGTTGGATCGATGCCCGGGTCGCCGGTTTTTATTTCCCTGGTTGCCATCGCGTCTTCAACCCTTTGCCGGCGCATGTTCCACCGGTGTCTCTTCCAATTCAGGATTTACATTCAGGACTTCGGCTACATACGTGGTCCGCGGACGGGTGTTCTGATCGGCAAGCACCTTGTAGGTCCGCTGCTGAGCACTCAGCTTGGCCACCCGGCTCGTCTTGTCATTCAGGTTGCCAAAAGTAATCGCCGTTGCCGGGCAGGCCTGCTGGCAGGCCGTCACGATTTCGCCGTCGCGAACCGGTCGATTTTCCTTGTCGGCCTCGATCTTCGCCTCCGTGATGCGCTGCACGCAGTAACTGCACTTCTCCATCACGCCGCGCGAACGCACCGTCACATCCGGATTGCGCATCAACTTCAGGCTCTCTGTCTCGTAGTCGGAATAAAGCAGGAAATTGAAGCGCCTCACTTTGTAAGGGCAGTTGTTCGAGCAGTAGCGGGTCCCCACGCAGCGGTTGTAGACCATCATGTTCAGGCCTTCCGGCGTATGCACCGTCGCACCGACCGGGCAAACTTGCTCGCAGGGTGCGTTCTCGCAGTGCTGGCACAGCATGGGCTGGAAGTGCGCCCGCGGTGCCGACAGATCGCCCTCATAATAGGTGTCAATCCGAATCCACTGCATGTTGCGTCCAATGCGCACCTGCTGCTTGCCCACCACCGGAATGTTGTTCTCTGCGTAACAGGCAACAATGCACGCATTGCACCCCACGCAGCTGTTCATATCGATCGACATACCCCACTTGTTGTCGGGATAGGTCCAGTTGGGGAAGAGCGAGGTCCCCATCTCGGTCTTTTCGCGCCCTTCGCCCTCGTTGGCAAAATTCGGATTGGCCTTGAACTCATCTAGCGTGGCATAGCGAATGATGCCGCGCTCGCCCAAAGCCTCATCGCCTTCCAGCGAGTTGTTGCCGTTGCCCTTCTGGCCGAACATTTTTCCGCGGTGATCCTGATAGTGGCTCTTGGTGATGGCAACGCCCCACTTGCCGTCCACCTTCCTGATCGAACCCGTCGCCTGAAACGGTGCCCAGGTGTTACGAATCAGGTAGGCACTGAAACCCGCACCTGAACCCACGCGCCCTGCAGATCCGCGCCCATAGCCCAGGTACACCGTCACAGAATTTTCAGGATGACCCGGCGCCGCAATCACTGGCGCCTTCACTTTGCCCGCGCCCACGGTGAGCTCCACAATGTCTTCTTCTTCCAAGCCCAGCTTCGTCATCATGGCGCCCGAAATGATGGCCGCATTGTCCCAGGCAAGGTTGGTCACCGGCTTCGGCAACTCCTGCAGCCAGCCCACATTTGACCAGCGCCCGTCATATACATTCGGATCGGGCCGGAAAATGATCTCCACCGAATCCTTCGGCGCTGGCGCTGGGATCTTCGGAATCTGCACCTTGGCCGCGCCCGACTTTGCAAACGCTGTGTCCGCGATCCATCCGTCGTGCAGTGCCTTGCGCCAGCCCGTCTCGAAATCCCCTTTGATCAGCGGCCTGCAGGTCTCGCGCACCGCATCATACGGGCTTACCATCGGATCGTTCATCAGTATCTGGAAAACGTGATGCGCCGTCTTGCCGCCGTAAAGAGGATCGATCATCGGCTGCACAATCGAAACAGTGCCGTCGTACGCCCGCGCATCCGACCACGACTCAAGATAATGCGCCGCAGGAATATGCCACTGCGCAAGCTCCCCCGTCTCGTCCAGGTGCGAGCCCAGGTGCGCCACAATGTTCGCTTTGTTGAATACGTCGGCAAATCCCAAATCCGCTGGAGCCGAGTAATTCGGATTGGCATTCAGAGTGATCAGCCAGTCCACCTTGCCCGCATTCAGATCGGCCACCAGCGCTTTCATGTCGCCAATCTGGTCGCTGGGCAGCGGATTCGCCGGCTCGGCGCTCACTGTTACCGTCTTGCCCACATTCCCCAGCGCGTCGTTCATGGCCAGCGCCAGTGCCGCCACCGTCGCGTCCTGATATAGCCCCGGAATCACCGCGCTCTTGCCGGCGTTCGCCTTCAGATCCTTCGCCGCAGCGGCCAGATACGCCTGCTCCTCCGCCGTCCACGAATAGGCCGGTGCCTCAACCCCCGCCACGCCCACAGCCTTTGCTAACTCCGCCGCAAACGCCGGAATCTCGCTCGCCCGCAACCCCAGCCGGTGGTCCGCCTTGAACCCCGTTGTCGAAGGGCTGCTCTCGATTGTGTACAGCCGGTTCATCCCCTTTTCGGGCTCTTTGCGCCGGTTGGTATAGGCCCGCACCAGGTTGTGAAACCCCGGATACGAAGCGCCCGAAACGAAGTCCGCGTCTAGCGAAACAATCACATCGGCGTCGCTCAGGTCATACTGCACATTCTGCCCGCTGGACAAGGTCGTCCCCGCCACCGCCGGGTCATACTGCACCAGCTTCGCCTTGGGATATGCCGCCTGCACTGCCTTCCACTGCCGTGCCAGCGTGGGCGAAGTAATGGTCTCGCTCAGGAAATAAATCCCCGTCCCATCCTTCGTCGCTGCCACCTTCAGCCGCAGCGCTTCGGCAAATTCTCCCCACTCCCGGTTCTCGCCCCGAAACAGCACCCGTTGCGAGCGATCCGGATCATACAAATCCAGCAGCGTCCCCTGCGAAAACACGTCCGACGAGCCGTGGTTGTATGCATGCTCGGGATTGCCATCCACCTTGATAGGGCGAAACTCGTCGCTCTTCACCAGCAGCGGCACCGCTCCCGTCACAAATGGATGCGCCGTAGCAAAGTACATCGGCTTGCCCAAAACCAGGTCTTCCGGCGCCTTGACATAGGGATAAATCGGCTCGTCCGGCTGCTTGGTGCATCCCGCCAGCCCTGCCAGCGCCATCGATGCGCCCATCAACTTCATGAAGCCGCGCCGCGAAACCGGGTCCACCCATTCCTGCGCAGAGCTCGGAAACTCCCGCTCCACCGCCGCCTGAAACTCAGGCGTATCAGCCAGCTCGTCCACCGACCGCCAGTACCGGGGTCCCCGCGGACCGGTCTCTGTCTGCGGGGTGGAGTTTTTCTTCCCCTTGGTGCCCTTTAGTTCACGGCGCACTTCGGCCAGGCTCATCGGAGCGCTTCCACCGGGTTGCGCAGCTTTGACTTCGTCATTATCCACGGCATTCCCCGTTTTGCTTCCCGCGTTCTTCGTGGCTCGGTTCATCTCACTCATCGGTTCGTTCATCGGTGGCACGTATCGCAGCTGCTCAGCTGTCGCGGATTCTTGATCTTGTAGCTCTGCAGCAGGAAGTGACCCAACGCGTCCTGGTCGGTGAACTTCCGATAGCTTGCCGATCCAGGCAGCTTTGCCGCCGCCGTGTCGGCCGCCAGGCCTTGCGCCGCAGGCGGCAGTTCCAGCGAGGCCACCTCGGCTCCTGAGCCTCCCACTGGATTCCTGGTCATGCAGTTCACGCTCTGCGCCGTCGGAACTGCGGCCTTCTCGCCCTCTACCGCGCACCAAACCGGGTGATCCTCCGACGGCTTCTCCCACGCCATGTTGTAGATCTCCGCGGTGGGCCGCAGATTCTTCGCGGGATTCCGGTGGCAGTCCAGGCACCACTCCATCTGCAGCGTGTTCTGCGCATACATCAGCGGCATCTGGTCCACACGGCCATGGCAGCTCGAGCAACCGATCCCCTTGTTTACATGAATGGAGTGATTGAAGTAAGCGAAATCCGGCAGGTCGTGCACCTTCGTCCACGCAATCGATTGGCCGGTGGCCCAGCTGTTACGAACCGGCTCCAGCAACTGCGCATTGGTCCAGATCTGTGCGTGGCAGTTGATGCAGGTTTTCGTCGGAGGAATACCCGCGTAACCCGATTTCTCCACCGTCACGTGGCAGTACTGGCATTGCAGCCCCAGGCCCTGCACATGATGCTTGTGACTGAAGGGCACCGGCTGTTCCGGACGCTGACCCTGCCGTGTAACCCACGGAGAGCGCTGCAACTGGTCCAGCGTGACCCCAAGTGCGATCACAATCAGCCCCGTCAACACCAGGCTCGCACGAGCCAGCGCGTTGGAGCTGCGGTCAAATATCTGCGCCATGAATGCTTTCCTGCTGGGTGTTCGTCTGCTTCGTTTGCTGTCGCAATATGTGCGCTGTGCTGGCGGTCACATACCTTCCGGTATTTCTCAGTTTTAATGCGAAGGGAAGCTTTGCTTCGGATGCCCCGAAAAATTAATATAGCAGCCTAAACCGGCTCCGCGACTTCTGAAGCCTCGCAAAATCGAAAAAATATTTATCTTGCCAGGAATTTGTAATCTACTGAAAAGACTGTATCTTGTGATGAAGTTTCTTTCGAGGAAAAACCCCCCGCTCCCCTGACCGTCCGCGTACCAGAGAATGGGATATTTCTGATCAAAAATACCCCGCGTAATCCAAACCTCAATATCGCTGCCGCATGACAACTTTGGTCCGCACCCGTTGCGGCCCACACCAGTTGCAGCATAACCAGTCTCGTCATCATCGCCCTCACCGCGGTGAGACATCATAGGTCTCCGCAAAGGACTCGTCCGGCGATGTGCTCGGCCAGCCTGCCATGACCAGAAACACATCCAGCACAAAAAGCGCGATCGCAATGTCGTTGAAAAGCGTTGCCTGGCGAAGATCGGGCCACAGTTGATTGGCCGCCCAGAAGAGAAACGCAATCGCCAGCAAAATTGCCTTCACCGCTTCCGCGCGCGCCGGCTTGTGCGCAGCTTGGTAGACAAGATAGGCAAACGCGATCATGGCCAGCGGAAATGCGGCAAGAAAATCATGAGCTCTCGCAGGAAACAGCTGAGGACGGATGTCCCATGCCAGAAGTACGCCGACGCTCGCCAGCGTAAACATTCCAAGGACGACGGGAATAGTCCGATGAGCCCGATTTAGGCGAAGATACATGCGCAATTATCACCCGCAGTTCGAAAGGAATATATAAGCGCCGCGCGCGCGTCAGCCGATTGAAACGATGAGGAAGAGCTATCGGTCCGCCGGGCGGTGCCGCTTCCCCTCTCTCATCAAACAGCATTACAACCCGGATCCGCCGCCGAATCGCGCTCTCGGATCACCTTCGCCCAATCCCCACAACTCGATGCTTTAGAATTCAAAAAGGCATTTCAACCGGTTGCCTCCTGTTTAAAACCCTCAGCCCAGGCGGATCTCAGTCCGGAGGGTGAGCGCCTATCGATTGAAAGTCTGAAAGGGAAGGGCCATGAAGTACGCGGGATTGCTTGTCATGCCGGCCGGTTTTTTTCTCACCATTGCAGCCATCCTCTTGTTCCCCGCGCCCGCTCCGCGCGCCGCTTTTGTCGTCTGCGGACTGGCCGTCGAGATCATGGGGCTGGGTGTCGCAGTGCGCGGCCACATGCAGGCTCGAGGGGAGCAGCGCCCGTGACCCCTGCCGCTGTGCCTCCATTTACTGAATCCGCCTTCACTCTCACCTTGGCACTTCTGGTGCTGGCTCCCCTGGCCATCGCCGGTGTTGCCCTGATCAACACCGGCCTTGGCCGCTCCCGCTCCGCCGCCCAATCGCTGCTTGGCTCGCTTTCCATGATCTCCGTCGCCGTCATCGGGTTTGCCCTCATCGGCGCCACCTTCGCCGACGCCACAGCACCCGGCCACATCTTCCATCTCTCCGGCAAGCCGTGGAATTGGGCAGGCACCGGTTCGCTTCTCCTCGGCGGCCTCGGCGCAGCCCCTGCTCGCGCGCAGCTCTCCGTCCTTTTTGAATTTCTCGCCGTGGCTCTCATGGCGCTCATCCCTTGGGGCTCCGGAGCAGACCGCTGGCGCCTCCCCGCGGGAATCGCATCCACCGCCATCCTCGCTGTCGTCGTCTTTCCCCTCCTCACCCACTGGGTCTGGGGAGGCGGCTGGCTGGCCCAGCTCGGCATCAACTTCTCCCTCGGCGCCGGTTTCCTCGACGGCGGCGGTGCGGCCACGGTCCACGTTCTCGGTGGCCTGTGTGCCCTTTCGGTCGTCTGGATCGCCGGTCCCCGCAAAGGCAAATTCCCCAAGGGAGGCCTTTCCACCGCCATGCCGGGCCACAATGCCGTCTATGTCCTCTTCGGCTGTCTCATCGCCTTGGTTGGCTGGCTGGCCTGGAACATGGCTGGAGCGCTCCTCTGGCTCAATGCCGCTCCGTCCGCCCTGCCGGTCATCGCGGTCAATACGCTGCTCTCGGCCGCCGCGGCTCTCGGCGCCACCTATGCCGTCACCCGCACCCGATTTGGCAAGCCCGACGCGAGCCTCTGCGCCAACGGCTGGCTCTCCGGGCTCGTTGCATCCAGCGCCTGCGCCGCCCTCGTCTCGCCTGGCCAGGCCCTCTTCATCGGAATTGTCTCTGGTATCGCCACTCCTCTCCTGGTAGAGGTGCTTGAACTCGCGCTCTCCATTGATGACCCCTCGGGAGCAATCAGTGTTCATGCCGTCAGCGGGCTTTGGGGCTTGGTGGCCGCGGGATTTTTCGCCTCGCAGCCGGGCCAGCTCGTCGCTCAGCTTGTCGGCATTGCCACGCTGCTCGGCCTCATCTTGCCGCTCGTCTATTTGCTCTTCTGGGTCCTCAACCGTGTAGTTCCTTTCCGCGTCGACCCGGATGGTGAGCGTATTGGCATGGACCTCCATGAACTCGGCGGAGGTGCCTATCCAGAGTTCGTCGTCCACCGCGACGACTCCTACCGCTGACCAACAGGCAACCCATACTCTCAGATTGCGGTCGAGACCCTGGACGTCTTACAAGAGCCTGAATGCTCTTCGCCTCTTTCTCTTTGCGAGCTAAAGGGATTTACGACCGGTCGGACGACGATTCAGGCGTAAAGTGCCATCGGAAGTGTCAGAATCGGCCTCACCATTTGGTGTGCCCAGATGACCCTTCTGTGTCATTGAGAGTTCCGTAGTCAGGCGTCAGGATGCCTGTATGCGAGTCAACCTCATCACTCATCGGTCCGATCGTTCCGAATCAAACATCGGAACAATTCCGCTTTCCCTGACAATCCGCCCTGCATGCGGGTTACCCGGCGACTACGAGTGCCCCACCGACAGCGCCGCGCTCCTCCGATTGCTTCGGCAACAAACCGACCTGCCTAGTTACGTCCTGCAGAGCTTTGAGCAGAGTCTGCGCGCCCAACTCGGTGCGAAGTTGCTGGGCGTGGAGCTGAGCGACAGCGTCCTCACAAAGATGGGCTACTTCATCGATTAGTAGGCTTGTGGCAAACTATCTCCCCGTCTTGCTGATCCGCTGACTGGCGGTCGCTCGTTACCGCTTCGCCAGCAGCAGCATTAACCCGAACAGCACCAGCGGGATCAAGGCCAGGCCGCTATAGAGCACCATCTTCTTGTTCAACCCTTTGCGCCGGCCATACCCGCCTGGCCGCACATCGCGCTCTTCCACGCCTACCTGCTCCTGGTGTTCCAGGTCCCAGGCCATCTCGTGCGCCGTCGCGTAGCGGTGCCGCGGGTCCCGCTCCAGCGCGCGGTACAAAATCTCCTGCAGCTCGGGCGAAATCTCCGGGTTCAACTCCCGAGGTGACCGAGGATCGTTGAGCAGCCGCTCATTCATCGCTGCCAGCGGATTCTGGTCCACAAACGGCACGCGTCCCGTCAGCATCTCGTACAGCATGATGCCCATCGCGTAAATGTCGCTGCGCTGATCACCCCGCTGTCCTTTCACTTGTTCTGGCGAGATGTAATCGGGCGTGCCCATTGTCGCCGAGAGGTTCACAAACGTCAGGCGCCGCGCGTCTTCCTTCATCGCAATGCCGAAATCAATCAACTTGATTTCGTCGTTCGCGTCCACCATTACGTTCTCCGGCTTCAGATCCCGATGCACGATCCCCCGCTTGTGCATATAGTCCAGCGCGTGGCACATCCCCAGCGCAATCTTCACCGCGCGGTCCACCGGCAGCTTCTTCTCTTCATTCAGGATGGTCCGGAGCAGCCGCCCATCCACCCATTCGACAACCATGTACACGCGGCTGCGCGTTTCGCTGTTAAACGTCTTCACCACGCCGGGATGATCCAGCAATTGGCCGATCTCTTCTTCGCGCTTGAAGCGCTCGAAAAGCACGGGGTCGGCCTCCAGTTCCGGGTGGGGTACCTTGATCGCCACTTCCCGGCCGGTCTTCTCATCCGTGGCCTTGTAAAGCACTGACATGCCGGTGCGGGCAACCACCGCGTCAATGCGGTAGTGATCGAGCACCTCGCCGGGTGCGAGCATCGTTCTGGTCGTGTCTGTCGTCATCAGTCGAGTTAGTTCGCTGACCCAATTGTTTCATGCCGGTTCGTAAGAAAATCGTTAGGGGAAACGAAAGAATCTCTTCAATGCGCAAATACTTGCGCAGATCGCTATCTGACTCCTCCCGCTGCGGTTCTATATGATGGGATGCGAGTATGCACCCCATTTCGAGACTCCTGGTCACCTGCTTCACCCTCATATGGGGATTGGCGGCTCTCCCAGGCAACGCGACCGCGGCAGGATCCCGCTCCCACCCCCCAATCCAGACGCAGGAAACGGGTTTCCTCAATCGCGCGATCGAGTTGCACGGAGTTGATTACCATTTCCAGGTTTACTTGCCGGAGGACTGGCGGCGCGACGACCACAAGCAATGGCCTATCATCTTGTTTCTTCATGGACGAGGCGAGCGCGGCTCCGAGGGAATGTGGCAAACACAAATCGGCCTCCCTTCTGAAGTGCGTGACCACCCCGAACGCTGGCCCTTCATCATCGTCATGCCTCAATGCCCCCAGGGCCAATATTGGACAGACCCCGACATGATGGAAATGGCCATGGCGGCCCTGGATCGGGAGACCGCTGAATTCCATGCCGATCCCGCGCGCACCTATCTCACCGCCCTCTCACTGGGAGGATACGGCGCCTGGGAACTGGCCCGCTCCAATCCCAAACGCTGGGCAGCCGTGGCTATCGCCGCCAGCGGCATCTTCTGGAGTTACGCGGCCGAACGGTGGCATGCGTCTGCCACGCTTCCTGCCGAATACGCCCGCGATATCGGCCACACCCCCCTCTGGCTCTTCCACGGCAGCGAAGACGATGTCGTGTCGCCGCGCGAAGCCGAACTGATGTATGCGGCGTTCAAGGCATCCGGAGGAGACATCCGCCTCTGGGTCTATCAAGGCCTCCGGCACGATTGCTGGACCCGCGCTTTCAATGAGCCCGAACTGCCCCGCTGGTTGCTCGCTCATCACCGCGGTCAGCAGGAGCCGCCGGCGTTTGCCGAGCGTCTGTTGATTCCCCTTCACCCCCCTGCCCTCCGTCTCGCGCCTGCGCAACTCGACAGTTTCGCCGGCGAATTCCACGACGCACACGGCGTGCTCGCAATCACGGTCTTCCGGCAGGGGGAGCAGCTTTATCAAAAGGACCTCCACGGCGCGATTTCCGAATTGGCCGCCGAATCGTTGTCCACCCTGTTTTATCCCAACGGCAGCAGCATCGCCCGCTTGCTCGTGGAGCGGGATTCACAGGGCCGCGTCGTGGCTCTTGTATTCCACGACGACCGCCACGAAGAGCGATGGGAGAAGCGGGTCAATGCACCCCTTCGATAACTCCAAACCTCTAATTCGATTGAGATGTCCGTAGGGAACCATCCACCCGTGGCTTCCGTAGTAATCTCAGGACGAATGCAGGAGGAGGCACAATGTTTTGCAGCGGATGTGGTCAGACTTTGGTTACAGGGCAGGCTGTCTGCCCTCAATGCGGCCGTCCGGTAGCGCCGCCCATTCCCCCCGTGCCCAATCTGGAATTCCAGCTAAACAACTACGCCGGAAGAATCAAAGCGCTCAGCATCGTCTGGTTCGTGTATGGAGGATTGTCCCTGGTGCTTGGCGTCCTGGGGCTCGCCTTTGCCAATGCATTCTTCCACGGCAACTTTGGCCCCTGGCAGCACGGGCCCTGGGATCACGGTCCGTGGGGGCCGGAATCGTTTTGGCCCGCGATTATGCGTTTCGGTTGGGCCATTGTCGTAGTCCGCTCGGCACTCGCATTCGCCGCCGGATGGGGACTGATGGAACGCGCCGAGTGGGGCCGCATTGTCGCCATCGTGGCATCTTTCCTGTTTCTGCTGAAGATCCCCGTTGGAACCGCTCTTGGCATCTGGACGTTGGTTACGCTCCTCGGCTATCGCAATACAAGCCTTTACGAACAGTTGCAATAAGCGTGTCCCACTGAAAGGTCTTCCTCCCGATCCCTGACCACTGACCCCTGACCCCTGATCACTGTCTCCCTGACATACAATCGAGCCATGAGTTTTCCTGAAAGCCGCATGCGTCGATTGCGCCGCACTGAGTCTTTGCGCGCGCTGGTTCGCGAAACTGCGCTGGATCCTGGCGACCTTATCTACCCATTGTTTATCTGTCCCGGTCAGGGTGTGCGTCACGCCGTCGGCTCTATGCCCGGCGTTTTCAATCTCTCCGTCGACGAAGCCGTGCGCGAAGCCGAAGAGGCTGCTCGCCTCGGGCTGGGAGGACTGTTGCTCTTTGGCCTGCCCGACGCAAAGGACGAGCAGGCTACCGGCGCATGGAGCGACGACGGCATAGTGCAGCAGAGCCTGCGCGCCCTCAAACAGTCCTCGTCTGCAAAGAAACTCGTACTCATCGCCGACGTTTGCCTCTGCGAATACACCAGCCATGGCCATTGCGGCGTGATCGTCAAGACAGAGGATGGTTATGACGTCGACAACGATCCATCTCTCAGTCTGCTGGGCCGCACCGCCGTCAGCCTGGCGCGCGCCGGAGCCGACATCGTCGCTCCAAGCGACATGATGGATGGCCGCGTAGGGGCCATCCGCTGCGCCCTCGATAAGGGCGGCCTCGCCCAGACCCCGATTCTGAGTTACGCCTCCAAGTTTGCTTCCGCGTTTTACGGACCGTTTCGTGAAGCGGCCGATTCGGCCCCCCAGTTCGGCGACCGTAAAACCTACCAGATGGATGGCGCGAACCTGCGCGAAGCCATGCGCGAGATCGAACTCGACCTCGAAGAAGGCGCTGACATGATCCTGATGAAGCCCGCCATGCCTTACCTCGACGTGGTGCGCGCAGCCCGCGAGCGCGCCGACGTGCCCATCGGCGCCTACCAGGTTTCAGGAGAATACTCCATGCTCCAGGCCGCATTCGAGAAAGGCTGGCTCGACCGCGATCGCGCCACTCTCGAGTCGCTCCTCGGCATCCGTCGCGCCGGCGCCGACTTCATCGTCACCTACTTCGCGAAAGATGCCGCGAAACTACTGTAGTTCTCTGCGCCGCAGGCCCTTCGGATGCCAGGTACCCGGGCTATAGCACTTTCTAAAGTGCATCTAGAACTTTCTTCGAAGATACTCAAACACCACGTACCCGATGAATGCCGAGATCATCGCGATCAGAAAATTGGTTCCGGTAAAGATGTCGCTCAAAGCGTATGCGAGGCTCTTCCCCTGCCCATTGACGACCGTAAATTCTCCCATCAACAGGTTCGAATAGAACAGAAATACGATGAACGCAATCTCAATCACAGCCCGCAGAACCTGTTTGAGCAACCCGCGAGTTGTTGAATTCTGCCGCATGGATTTTCAATCGTAACAAGAATCCTCGGCGTCGCAAGGCTTCTCCGCTCCCACAGCACCGCGGGAACCCCGCGTTGCCGCGCCGAAGACCTTGGAGAAAGAGCGCAACAAAGGCACGGGCGGCGACTGACGATCAATCCGGAACCACACCGTCCGTCGCCGCTCATTGCGCTCTACTTCTTGATGAATGCCAGCAGGTCGGCGTTGATCGTTTCCGCTTGCGTGGTAGGCATGCCATGCGGGAAGTCCTTATAGGTCTTGAGCGTCCCGTTTTTCAGCAGCTTTGCCGACAACGGCCCAGCAGCGACGTAGGGCACGATCTGATCGTCCTCGCTATGCATCACCAGCACTGGCACAGTGATCTTCTTGAGGTCGTCGGTGAAATCAGTCTGTGAAAAGGCGACGATGCCGTCGTAATGCGCCTTCGCGCCGCCCATCATGCCCTGGCGCCACCAGTTATGGATGGCTGCTTCGGAGGATTTCACGCCCGGCCGATTGAATCCATAGAAGGGGCCCGACGCTACGTCGAGATAGAATTGCGAGCGATTGGCCGCGAGTTGCGTCTGAAAATCGTCGAAAACCTTCTTGGGAAGGCCACCCGGATTGGCCGCCGTCTTCACCATCAGCGGCGGCACGGCGCTGATCAACGCAGCCTTCGCCACACGGCTCTCTCCATGCCGTCCCAGGTAGCGCGTTACCTCGCCGCCTCCGGTCGAATGGCCGACGTGTATGGCGTTCTTCAGATCAAGATGCGCAGTCAATGCCGCAAGATCGTCGGCATAGTGATCCATGTCGTGCCCGTCGCCCGTCTGGGCAGACCGCCCGTGGCCGCGCCGGTCATGGGCTATGACGCGATAGCCGTGATTAAGGAAGAACAGCATCTGCGTGTCCCAGTCATCGGCGCTCAGAGGCCAGCCGTGGCTGAATACAATCGGCTGACCCGTGCCCCAGTCCTTGTAATAGATTTGCGTTCCGTCTTTGGTCGTGATTGTGGGCATTGAAAGACCTCCTTGTTTTTGTTAGGGGAAGTTGGGGAAGTTCCAGATGGGCCCAGTTCAGGCCCGTTGAGTGCCGCGGCATTACGGTGAAGTCGGCGAGTTCGCCGGCCGGCTTTCAGTTTCAGAGGAGCCTGCGCTCCTGAGTTCTACAAGGTTAACAGAGCGCCGATCTCTGTGTGTCAACTGCCTCACACCAAGTTCGCCCGCCTGCCGGGAACGAGCATCGATCAACGCAACAATCATAAAACTTCTTTGCATAGCGGCGAGTATGTGGTCTTCTACTTTTACCCGCCTATGTTCAAAAAACTTGAAAGTTATTTTGAATTCACTCATCTGGGCACCAATTGGCGCACTGAGATTCTGGCCGGGGTCACGACATTCCTGACCATGGCTTATATTGTCCTGGTCAATCCAGCCATTCTCTCTGCCACTGGCATGCCGCTGGCTGCCGTTACCGCGGCCACCTGCCTCTCGGCGGCTTTCGGTTCTATCTTGATGGGCATCGTTGCGCGTTATCCCATCGCACTCGCTCCCGGAATGGGCCTCAACGCCTACTTCACCTACACCGTCTGTCTCAAGATGCATATCCCCTGGCAGACTGCGCTCGGCGCCGTCTTCCTCTCTGGAGCGATCTTTCTTGCACTCACCGCCGCTGGAATCCGCCAGATGATTCTCCGCTCCATTCCCCACGAGCTCTACGCAGCAGTGGCCAGCGGCATCGGACTCTTCATCGCCTTCATCGGATTTCGCAACGCCGGCCTCGTCGTCAGCGATCCCGCCACACTCGTCGGCATGGGCAGCATCCGCAACCCCACGGCCGCGCTCGCTCTCTTCGGCCTCATCCTCATGGTGATTCTTGAAGTCCGCAAGGTCCGCGGCTCCATCCTCACCGGCGTCCTCGCCACCACCGCATTTGCCTGGGCCCTCGCATTCGCCGTCGTCCATCAGGGAACTCATTTAGCGTGGCTGCTTTCGCCCGCCCTCATCGCGTGGGCGCAAAACCTCATCCACTGGACGCCCGCCCCCGGCGGATTTCAATCGCTAGCCGCCACTGCGTTCAAACTCGACATCCGCGGCGCCCTCAACAAGAGCCTTCTTGAAATCATCTTCGTCTTCTTCTTCGTGGACCTCTTTGACAACCTCGGCACCCTTGTCGCCGTCACCAAGCGCGCGGGACTCATCGCGCACGATCACTCCATTCCCCGCCTCAATCGCATTCTGCTGGCCGACGCCACCGCCACCGTCTTCGGCTCCCTCACCGGTACGTCCACGGTGACAAGTTATGTCGAATCCACCGCCGGAGTAGCCGCAGGAGGCCGCTCCGGCGTTACCGCCATCGTCACTGGACTGCTGTTTCTCGTTGCGATCGGAGCCGCTCCCTACGTAGGCGTCGTCCCTCAAGCCGCCACCGCCCCAGCCCTCATTCTCGTCGGCTCCATGATGGTTGCCACCATCGTTGAAATCCGCTGGCATGATCCTCTCGTTGCCATTCCCGCCTTTCTCACGCTCGTGCTCATCCCGCTGACCTACTCCATCGCCAACGGCCTCGGATTCGGCGTCATCGCCTGGGCAGTCCTGCATCTTGCCACCGGCCGTTATCGCAAGCAGGACTGGCTGCTCTACACACTCGCCGCGCTGTTCCTTCTCCGCTTCATCTATCTCGGGACAAGTTAGAATTCCTGTTGACATTTCGCTCGGCCACCGGAGGGAAAACCATGCACTGGTACGACTATCTAGCCTATTTCTTTGGGGGAGCATTCCTGGCCAACTGCCTGCCTCATCTCGGCAACGGAATATCCGGACGAGCCTTCCAGAGTCCTTTCGCGAAGCCGCCTGGAGTCGGCTTATCTTCCTCTACCGTCAATGTTCTCTGGGGCTTCTTGAATCTCGCCGTTGCTTACATGCTTCTTTGCCATGTCGGCAGATTCAGCTTGCTCAACACGCAGGACGTCCTGCTTCTCGGCGCGGGCATGTTGCTGATGTCGGTCATGCTTGCCCGCGGATTCGGGCGCTTTCACGGCGGAAGGTGAGCCTCTTTGCGACTCGCCGATCGACCTCTACCGCTGAGCAGTAAAATCTCCCCAGATGCGTTTCGTTCCGCTGTACCGCATATTCTTCCTTCTCTCAATCTTGGTCGGCGCCGCCTCTCTCCCCGGCGCAACCGACACCTACCAAGTCGTCCATGACTACCCGCACGACGAGCAGGCCTTTACGCAAGGACTCGTCTTCGTCGATGGCTACCTCTACGAAAGCACCGGCCTGAAAAGGCATTCATCACTCCGCATGGAAGACTTGGAGAGCGGACGAATCCTCAAGTTCCAGGAAGTGCCCAGCCGCTACTTTGCCGAGGGACTCACAAACTGTGGCAGCACCCTGATCCAACTCACATGGCAGTCGCACACAGCGCTGGTCTACGACCGCTCCACTCTCGGCTTTTTGCACACCTTTCAGTACGATGGCGAAGGCTGGGGTTTGACGCAGGACGGCAAGAACCTGATCCTGAGCGACGGCAGCGCAACTCTGCGCTTCTTCGATCCAGCCACCTTCCGCCCGATCCGGAAAATTGTGGTCAAAGATCACGGCGCTCCCGTGACTGAGCTCAATGAACTCGAATTCATCCACGGCCAGATCTACGCAAACATCTGGCACTCCGACCGCATCGCCCGCATCTCGCCCGCAACCGGGATCGTGCTGGGATGGATCGACTTGACCGGCCTGCTGCCCGATTCCCAACGAACAAACCCTGAAGCCGTGCTCAACGGCATTGCCTACGATGCGGCGCACGATCGAATCTTCGTCACTGGCAAACTCTGGCCCAAAATCTTCGAGATCAAAATAATTCCCGAATCGATCAAAGCCACTCCCAAAAACCGGGGCAAGTAACAAACTCGAACCGGCCCGGAGAGCCACCCCGCGATCACATCCCGGCCGTCTTCCCAACGCGTATACTCGTCCGCAAGGCAAGCGCAATGGACCCGTCGTCATTCACCACACTCAGCCTCTCGCAGAACGCGGCCATCCTCACCATCATCCTCGCCTTCGCCGGCTACCTGGTCACCTTCCTCAGCGCGCGCATGCTGGCCCGCCGCCGCGACAAGCTCCGCCTGGTCAACAAGCGCCTCAACGAGTTCTACGGCCCCCTCTACGTAGCCTCTGAAGCCGGGAATATTGCCTACCGCTCGCTTTTGAACCGCCAAGGAAAAGTAAAAAGCGAGCCCATCCTCGACGCAGAGATGAAGGATTGGGTTTTATGGATGACCACGATCTTCATGCCGCTGAATGACATTCGCGAGAAGGTCATTATCGAGAAAGCGCACCTGATCATCGAAGAGCAGATGCCCCAATGCCTGCTCGATTTTGTTACTCACGTCGTGGGCTACAAGGCAGTCCTCGCACAATGGGCCGAGGGCGATTACACCGAGCGCCGCTCCACCATCGGATGGCCACCCGAGTTTGACACCTATGTAAAGCGCTCCTATGCCTCACTCAAAGCAGAACAAACCAGCCTGCTCCATTCCGCACCCTGGCGCCTCTACCACCGCTACGTCCACCGCAATCGCAACTGATTTCTACGCGAACAACGGTTATTTAAGATCGCGGTTTCAGCGGCGCCAATCTACCCCAATCTTTGATTTGTCATCGTGAACGAAGCGCTTTTCAGCGGAGTGAAGGATCTGCTTTTGTCTTGGGTTTGTCGTCCTGAACATTGCGAGGCAGGAGCATTGGTTTTGAAAGGCACGACTTCACAGGCTGCGGAAAAACTCGTTCGGGCGTTATACCGGGGATTTATCCCCGGTATAACGCAAGCAAAATCAACACGGGCTTTAGCCCCTGAGGCATGCTTTTCGGGGATTTCGCTCGAAATCAGGCCTTTTTCCGCAGCCTCTTCAGCCGTGCCACAAAGGGCCAAAAAATCGCGGGCTTCAGCCCTCGAGGGAATGATCCAACAACCTAGGCCCCTCGCGTCGCGCTTCGCCTACACGGTCACCGGCAACGCCAGATTCTTCCATAGCCGCAGCGTGGGATCGGCCTGGTTAATGGTGTAGAAATGCAGACCGGGCGCGCCATTGCGCACCAGCGTGTCACACAGGCGCGTGACCACGTCCAGCCCGAAGTCGAGCAGTGCCGGCTTGTCGTTCTGCAATTGTTCCAGGCGCAGGCGTACCCAGCGCGGCAGATCGGCGCCGCAGCCGTTACAGAAGCGAAGCGTATTGGCGAAGCTGGTAATGGGCATGATGCCCGGCACAATCGGAACCTTGATGCCCGCCTTGTGACAGCGCTCGACGAAGTCGAAGTACGCGTCGGCATTGTAGAAAAGCTGGGTCAATGCCCCATCCGCGCCGGCCTCAACCTTGCGGCAAAAGTTCTCGAAGTCCGTGCCGGGATCGGATGCTTGCGGATGCACCTCCGGGTAGGCCGCCACCTCGATCTTGAAGGCGTCCCCGTGGGTTTCGCGAATAAAGCTGACCAACTGATTGGCGTAGTGAAACTCTCCCGGCGCAGAAGAACTCATGGCGGTGGCCGGCAGGTCGCCGCGCAAGGCAACAATGCGCTTCACGCCTGCTTCTCGATAGCGTTGAAGGTGCGCCGCGATGTTGGACCGTGTCGAACCCACGCACGTCAGGTGCGGCACCGCCTCCACGCCAGTGTGCTTCACCACCGTAAGCAGCGTGTCGTAAGTCCCGTCCTGATCCGAGCCGCCCGCGCCGTGCGTGATTGAGAAAAACTCCGGCCCCACCGCAGCAAGTTGGCGGATCACCGCCGGCAACTTGGCGAGACCCTCCGGAGTGCGCGGCGGAAACAGCTCGAATGAGAAGCAAAGCGAATCCATATGCGAAACTCCTAGAGCTGGTTGCATCGATCCGAACAAGCCAACCAGGCGACGTCCCCGGGGCTAAACAGGCCGCGGGAAAAGACATTGTTCCAGACGAATGCCCCGTGCCCCATCCTTTTCACCTTTTTGTGAAAAGGGTGGGAGACCACTACAGTCCTCCGCCGCATCCAGGATTCTGCGCGATTTCGATGAGGGAAGCACCATGCTGTTGCGCTTCTCTGCGCACTGCAATAATCTCCGACTCGACCTCAACAACCCCAGCCTCGCCTAACGCCCATGCGCAAAAACTCGACCAGGGCCAGTCTTCCGGTTTCGCGCACAGACCCCGCTTAACCGGGTTGCGATGGATGTAGCGAAGTTGAGTCACAAACCCCTCGTGATTGCGCACATTATGATCGAAGTATCGAGCCTGCCAAAAGTGCGGCTCCCCGGCAATTCTCTCGCCCTGCTTCCGGGCCTGGATCGACACCCCAGTCTTCAGTAACTGCACTGCCCTTGACAGCATTCCTCCATCAGGCTCGCTTATAAGCAGATGAACATGCTCGGGCATGACGACATAGCCGTAAACGCGCATCCCAAAACGGCGCCGGGCCAGCTCAAGAGTTTGCAGAAATGCGTCCTCCATGTGCATCCGTTCCAGGAGAGGCAGACGATGATAACAACTGAAGGTTAGAAAGTGAGACTGACCTGAGGAATGAAGCCGTCTAAGGCCGTCTGGCATGCAATACTCCCATCCGTTGTAATCAGTGACACTATCTTACCGCTGTGATAGGAGGCCTCCCACCCTTTTCACAAGAAGGTGAAAAGGATGGGGCACGGACCACTGACCACTGGATCCCTGACCCCTTGATCCTCACGCCTAGTACCTGTAGTTCTCCGCCTTGTAAGGCCCATTCACCGATACGCCGAGATAATCAGCCTGCTTCGGCGTCAGCGTGGTCAGCTTCACCCCGATCTTCTCCAGATGCAGCCGCGCCACCTCTTCGTCCAGCCGCTTGGGCAGCACATACACATCGACCTTGTACGTATCCTTGTTCTTCCAGAGATCGATCTGCGCCAGCGTCTGGTTGGCGAAGCTGTTGCTCATCACAAAGCTCGGATGTCCCGTCGCGCAGCCCAGGTTCACCAGGCGCCCCTCGGCCAGCACAAAGATGCAGTGCCCGTCCGGGAAGGTGTACTTATCTACCTGCGGCTTGATGTTGAGCTTCGTTACGCCCTTTTCCGCGTTCAGCAAGTCCATCTGAATCTCATTGTCGAAGTGGCCGATATTGCAGACAATCGCCTGGTCCTTCATCTTCTTCATGTGTTCCAGCGTGATGATGTCCACATTGCCGGTGCAGGTCACGTAGATGTCGCCGCGTCCGAGCGTGTCTTCCACCGGCGCAACTTCGAAACCTTCCATCGCTGCCTGCAGAGCATTGATTGGATCGACCTCAGTCACAATCACCCGCGCTCCCATGCCACGCAGCGAGTGGGACGAGCCCTTGCCCACATCGCCATACCCGCAGATCACCGCCACCTTGCCCGCAACCATCACGTCCGTCGCGCGCTTGATGCCGTCAGCCAGCGACTCGCGGCAGCCGTAGAGGTTATCGAACTTCGACTTGGTCACCGAGTCATTCACGTTGATCGCAGGAACCAGCAGCTTCCCCTGTTCCATCATCTTGTATAAGCGATGCACGCCCGTCGTCGTCTCTTCGCTAACGCCGCGCCACTCTTTCGCAACCTTGTGCCAGTGCTGCGGGTCTTCGGCATACACCTTCTTCAGCAGGTCCTTGATCACCTGCTCTTCGTGATTCCCTGAGGGGCTATCGACCCACTTGTCGCCCTCTTCCAGCTCATAGCCCTTGTGGATCAGCAGCGTCACATCGCCGCCGTCGTCCACCACCAGCTGCGGACCCTTGCCGCCCTTGTGGCTCAGCGCGCGATAGGTGCAATCCCAGTACTCCTCCAGCGACTCGCCCTTCCAGGCAAACACTGGCACACCGGCAGCCGCAATCGCCGCAGCAGCGTGGTCCTGCGTCGAGAAAATGTTGCAGCTCGCCCAGCGCACCTCTGCGCCCAGGCTCACCAGCGTCTCAATCAGCACCGCCGTCTGAATGGTCATGTGCAGCGATCCGGTGATCCGCACGCCCTTCAGCGGCTTCTCCGCTGCGTACTTGTTGCGGATCGAAACCAATCCCGGCATCTCGTGCTCGGCGATGTCGATCTCTTTCCGGCCCCAGTCCGCCAATGCCAAATCAGCGACTTTATACTCCGAACCCGCGACTTCAACTGTTGTAGCAGCCATCCCGCTTCTCCTTATATCGTCCTATCGTGATATGTTGATATGTATCAGAAACCGCCTATGCCGTCAATCGTGAAAATTCTCCGCGTGGTGGCCGACCCCAGCCGGCTCCGCATCCTCCTCCTCCTCCAGGCCGAGGAGCTCTCCGTCGCTGAGCTGCAGGAAATCCTTGTCATGGGCCAAAGCACTATCTCCACCCACCTCTCGCAACTCAAACAGGCAGAGCTCGTCGAAGACCGTCGCACCGGCAAAAGCAATCTGTACCGCTCCGCCACCCCCTCCGCTGGGCCTGGCGTCCTGGACCAGCTCCTCGTTCAGGCGCGCAACGAGATTCCCGAAGCTCCACAGGACCAGGCCGCCATGAGACGTGTCCTCCGCAAGCGCCAGGACAAAATGCGCAGCTTCTTTGACAGCGTGGCCGGCCGCCTGGGCAAAGATTACGTCCCGGGCAAGTCATGGAAGAGCCTTGCCGAAGCGCTGCTGCGCCTCATGCCGCCTATGGTCGTCGCCGATCTGGGCGCGGGTGAAGGCGCATTTGCCCTCCTGTTAGCGCAGCAGGCAAAAAAGGTCATCGCCGTCGATTCCTCTGCCCGCATGATCGAAGTGGGCCGCGAACAGTCTCTCCGCCACGGCATAAAGAATGTCGAGTTTCGCCTCGGCGACATGGAAGAGATTCCCATCAGTAACGCAGAAGTTGACCTCGTCTTCTTCTCGCAGTCCCTCCATCACGCCCTTCATCCCGGCTCCGCGATTCAGGAAGCCTTCAGAATTCTTCGCGCCAGCGGTCGCATCATCGTTCTCGATCTCGTCAAGCATCGTTTCGAAGAAGCCCGCGAACTCTATGCCGACGAGTGGCTAGGCTTCAGCGAATCGGAGTTGGAAGACCTGCTCGAAAAAGCAGGATTCAGCGACGTCCAAACCTCCGTCGTCGACAAAGAGCCTGAGACACCCCAGTTCCAAACCCTGCTCGCAGTCGGGAACAAGCCGCATTAGTAACCAATCGCAACGGCGCGCGCTTGAACCACAAGGCATGACGGCGCCGAGTGCCCCAACTGCCTGCGGCCTCGGAATTGGCCGGCGCCCGCCCTTATAGCACTTTCGGAATTGGTGTAGTCCGGAACCACGCACTCAAGTGGCTTTTTTCTCAAGAAAAAGCCACCCTTCACAGCGCTCAGAAAGTCTACGTGTATTCCGAAAAGTGCTCTAATCGAGCCAGAAATGTGGGGAGTCCATCCTTCCCGCAGTCTCATCGCGAGAAGGGTGGGAATGCACGAATCCTAACCCCATTCAGTTCTGTCCGAGGCAGCCCGCGTCTCGGCTAGTCGATAAAGTAGCCGATATCGGTGAGGACGCTGTCACTCAGCTCCACTCCCAATAGCCGTGCCGCCATTGGGGCGCACAGCTTGCCCTCAAACCGTTCGAGAACGGGAGCAGACAGGTTAGTCTTCTGCCGAAGCAATCGCATCAGCGCTTCGCTATCGGTTGGGAACTGGTATTCGCCGGGAAAACCGCAAGCCGGGCGAATCGTCAGTGAGAGCGGAATCTTTCCCTTGCTCGAGCGGGAACGACTGAAAGGTTCGGTGATTAAGTTGACTCGCATGCAGAATATTCCCACCGTTCCAGCCTCCATTATGTGATCCATATCACTCCACCGATTGCCAAGGTTTCGAGCGGAACCAAAGTAGCGAGCCGGACCAAAGTGGGTTCACTCTTGCCTGACCGCAACACAGTAAATTGAACGACCAAAGAGTGGCCAAAACGTGCCAAAACCCGACCAATAACGCGCTAGCAGTAGCCCCCCAAAAGAATAACCATCAGCCACTGCCAAAAGGCCGCTCACGGCCTCCCAGCAACTGCGCGGCGGCAAAGGTCCGCAGACGCGGGAGTAATATTGGAAAGCAAAATTCTCCGTGCAAAGGAATGAACCAGAATGTCCGACCCAAACGGGTTCCGTTTTAACCGTCGAAGCGTTCTCAAATCCTCTCTCGCGTTGCTCGGCGGCGCGGCTGTCGGACAGGTGGCGGAAGCCGAACCGGAAATCAAGAATGTCAACCTGGCCTCAAGCCCATCGACCCTCAAGATCACTGACATGCGCTATGCGGTCATCGTAAAGCGTGGCCCCAGCCCTTGCGTCCTGATTCGCATTGATACCAACCAGGGAGTCTATGGACTTGGCGAGGTGCGCGATGTCGCAGGTCCACAATACGCGATGGTGCTCAAGAGCCGCATCCTCGGTGAGAATCCGTTGCGCATCGACTATCTCTTTCAGAAGATTGCTCAGTTCGGTGGCGGCGCGCGCCAGGCGGGCGGAGTCTGCGCGGTCGAAATGGCGCTGTGGGACATTGCCGGCAAGGTCTACAACATTCCCGTCTATCAGATGCTCGGCGGCAAGTGGCGCGACTCGATCCGCATCTATGCTGATACTACCGAGTCCATGGACCCCGCTGAATATGGAGCCCGCGCCAAAGAGCGCAAAGCGATGGGCATGACCTGGATGAAAATGGACCTGGGCATCAGCGTGCTCGACGGCATGCCCGGCACGGTAATGCAGCCTTCAGGCATGGACAAGTGGGAACTGGACTCCCAGCCTCATCCTTTCATTGCCACGGAAGTGACCGACAAAGGCATCGACCGCCTCTGCGAATATGTAGCTGCGGTGCGCGACAACATCGGCTACGATATGCCCCTCTCAATGGATCACCTCGGCCACATCGGCGTGAAGTCTGTTATCCGGCTCGGCAAGGCTTACGAGAAGTTCAATCTGGAGTGGATGGAAGATGTGATTCCGTGGTACTACACAGATTTGCTGAAGGAGATCACCCAGCAGAGCCCCACCCCCACTCTCACCGGCGAGGATATCTACAAGGTCGAAGACTTCGAGACCCTATGCAAGGAGCACGCCGTCGACAAGATCCACCCTGACCTCGCGACTTCCGGCGGAATTCTGCAGACGCATCGCATCGGCGACATGGCCTTCCGCTATGGCGTGCCCATGGCAATGCACTTTGCCGGAACACCGGTCAGTTGCATGGCCAACGTCCACTGCGCCGCAGCCACGCGCAACTTCCTCGCGCTTGAGAACCACTCGCTCGACGTGCCCTTCTGGCAGGACCTCGTAACAGGCATTGAAAAACCGATCATCAACAAGGGCTATATTCGGGTCCCCGAAACTCCCGGCCTCGGGATCGCGCTGAACGATGACGAACTGAAGCGGCATCTGAAGCCGGGAACCGGCTACTTTGAACCGACGCCCATGTGGAACGAAGCACAGTCATGGGACGACGCGCTCTTCAGTTGATCCGAGCCTTTACTGCTTGATCACGGTGCCGTCGCGCAGCCGAATCTCGCCCCAACCACCGTTCAGCGGGCTCGCAGTAAACGGAGCCTTGGCTGCCTCTTTCTCATCAACTTCAATGCCCCACCCCGGCTTCTCGCTCACCCACAGGTAGCCATCCCGCATCTCCGGACAGCCTTGAAAGATCGCCTGAGTCCGCTCGTTGAAGGGTGAATACTCTTGGATCCCGAAGTTATAGCTCACTAGGTCAAGTGTCACATTTGCCATGTGACCCACTGGCGAAACATCACCCGGCCCATGCCACGCCGTCTTCACCCCAAACTGTTCGGCAAGGATCGCAATCTTGCGCGCCGGGCTAAATCCGCCGGCCTCCGACACGTGCACGCGAATGTAGTCGATCAACTGCTCCGTGATCAGTGGCTGCCATTCATGCGGGCTGTTGAAGAGTTCGCCCATCGCGATCGGCGTCGCACAGTTCTGCCGAATCTGCCTGAAATACCCCAAATCTTCCGGCGAGAGCGGGTCCTCGAGAAAGAACATCCGAAACGGTTCCGCATCCTTGCAGAACTGTACCGCCTCGTTGGGCGTCAACCTCTCATGCATATCGTGCAACAACTCAACTTCATCGCCAAGCTCGCGGCGGCAAATCTCAAGCAGCTTCAGCGCGCGCCGCGATTGAGCCGCAGGGTCAAACAGCGGCTTGTCATGAAGCGCCTTGGGCCTGCCATCTTCCTTATGCTGTGAACCGTACCCCGCCATTCCCGGCAGTCCAACCTGCACGCGCACATTTCGCCAACCCTGCGCCATGTACTGCTTCGCGTTGTCCACCACGTCCTGAAACTCATCGCCGCTAGCGTGTGCGTAGGTATCAACGGCCTCGCGGCACTTGCCCCCGGCGAGTTGGTAGACAGGCATCCCGGCCTGGCGCCCCTTAATGTCCCAGAGTGCCTGGTCAATCCCGCTGATGGCGTTGTTCAGCACCGGACCGTTCTTCCAATACGAACTGTCGTAACACGATTGCCAAATGTCTTCGATCCGGTCGGTCGTCTTGTTCAGCAGAAATGGCTTGAGATATTTCTCGACGGCTGGTTTAACCAGGTCCGCTCGCTGCGTGAATGTTGCACAGCCATATCCGTAAAGCCCGTCCTGGTCTGTCGTGATCTTCACCACTGTCAGCCGTACGCCCTGTGGTTCGCATTCAATCACGCTGATATCTTTGATCCGCGGCGCCGGCATCGTCCGCGTCGCCCGCGATACTTGCTCTTCCGCTTCACCAAATCGCGAAGCCATAGCCAGCGCGCCTGCGCCTGCCATGACCTTCAACAAACCACGTCGTTCGATCGGCATTTCCGAGCCCCTTTTCCAGGATTGCAAAGAGTCTGTGACGAGAACAGAAACGCAATTCTACCCCGCTAACGTGGGTGTGCGTATTTCGGAGAGCACTTCAACCGTGGGTCAGCTTCAAAAGGCTGGCAGGCCCGCCGCTCCTGTGCCGGTCACCCCTCCGCGGGAGAAGACGGATCGAAAAGCGCCATTTCCTCTTCGCTCGGCACCTGGAAGGTTTCAATCCATCGCAACAAGTCGTCTCGTTTTATGGGCGGGTTCTCCAACCCGCGTCGCTGAATCCTTTCGAAGAGCACATCCACCGGCGCCGAGAGATAATGCAACTCCACCGCGGCGCCAAGGGCCTGGCCGCGAAGCCGCAATGTGTCCCGCTCCGCCCTTCCCCACGTGCCCCATTCAATGATCACCGTCAGATCGAGAGCCAGTAGCCTTTGGGCAACAACCCATTGCAGATGCTCAACTTTCGCGCGCATCGCCTCGTCGTAGAGGTTCACGTTTAAGGCATCCATCCAATCGTCGGCACAAAGACGAACTGCGCCGAGCGTGGCCTCGAGCAGTTTGGCGTGCGTGGTCTTGCCCGAACCGGGCAGACCACATACGACGATTAATCGCGAACCGCCGCCTGATCGCTTCATAGTTCGACGATTCCTCCCAGCCAATTGGTCTACCTGCAATGAAAAGCCAGCAAATCCGCGAAGGAGAAGTGCGGAATTGCTGGCCATCGATGCTTCGCTGTTCAAAGTGCGATCGAGATGAACGCCTTCAAGTTCGATCGAAGGCTAGGCGGTCGTCAGTTGAGTCAGCGTCGGAAACCTGAACCGCCCCTTCGCAATCGGCGTACCCGTAACCTCGATCCGGCTCAGGTCCCGCGTGCCCACGCCCAAATGCTCGGCCAGCCGCAGCGTGCTGTCGCACGTCTCAAAGGGAGCCGATCCGCGATCTGCCATTGGGTCGAATCCCATCGTCGCCATCGCCACCGCATCCGTCGAAACGCAATTCATACCCGCGATCAGCAGCCCTGGGTGAACCGGCTTGTGAATCCAGTTGCGATCCTGGTTCGGCAGTTCGCCGCCGGTCATGGTGTAAATGCCGTCGATCACCGCCAGGTGAATCGGCCTCGCCGCCACCAGGTCCGCGGTAATACGCGGTACCCGATACCCCGGATCTTTCGAAGCATTTCCATTCAGGGGCTGCGGCGCGCTCTTTGGCGGAACGCGCGACCCGGAATGCATCGGCCCGCGATATCCCACTGGAACAATGCTCGGTTCGTCCACCGGAGCATCATCGCTGTAGATCGTGCATGGCGTGATCCCAAAACAGTTCTTCATCGAAAGCGTAACGCCGGCCGTCCTGTGTTCTTTCAGCTTGGCCAGCGAGACAAACACATCGGTGTCTCGATAGGAATGATTCAGGTCGTAGCCCTCATACATCAGCCCGCCGCCCGGAACCATGAATTGCGCATACGTCTTCCCGCTCCCCAGGAAGTTCGTGTTCTCAAACTCCACCCGCTTCGCCGCACCCGCGAAATCCTGCGGCTGCCAGCCCGCTGAAACCATGAACTCCTCCAGCGGCTTGGTTCCAAACGGCGCACTCTCCAGCAGACGAATGCGTGTCGCCCCCGCCTTGCCCAACAGAGAAACCAAAGACCCGATGACCTGTGGATGCACCCAGTGCGTCATCTGGTTTGGCATCGAATTCAGCTTGTCGCTCGTCGGCCCGGTCATGTTGAGCTTGATGGCCACCGTTTTTCCCTGGACCAGTCCTTCCAACCCACCGAGCTGGTCAAACATCGTCGAAAGCACATCTCCAACTTGCCGGTTGTATTCGGGACACACTCCAATTGCGACGCGGCTTGCCGATCCTTGCACGGCCGACGCCATCGCGGGCCGCGCCATGTAAGCGCCGGCTGCCATCCCCATCGCGCCAAGAAACTGTCTGCGGGAACAATTCGGTTTCATCTTCAGGGTGACCTCTACCCAATCAGTATCACCCCAATTTCACCAAGATGGGCGCGGAAAATCGCCCAATGAGATCCCACGAGGGTCCGGCGGGCGTCCGGCTCGATTCGTCTGGGAGCGATTCCTGCTTTTGATGGTGCCCTTGGCCATGCCCGCACATTGAAGCTGTTCTAACGTGCAGCTCCCGCTTGCGTGGCCGCTTCCACTTCATTCAGTTTGCCGCTCTTGACGTCATACACATATCCATAAATGGGAATGGAACGCGGCACCAGCGGGTGATTCCGGATGCGCAATACATCATCGACCACAGCCTGTTTCTGATCCGGAATCGCGAGCCACTCGATAAACTCGCCAGCTCGCGACCCTGGTCCCTTTCCAACATCGCGGAAGCCCGCGGAAGTAAGCTCGGCCGTCTCCAGGCTGTTGCTGAGCAGTCCGCGCATCACTTCGTTGGTAAAGAATTCCATGCCGCAGTCGGTGTGATGGATGACGAAAAACTCGCGTGTGCCGAGCAGCTTGTAGCTGATCACCAGCGAACGGATGGCGTCATCACTCGCGCGACCGCCGGCATTGCGGATGACGTGCGCGTCGCCCTCCCTCAGGCCGGCGTATTTGGCTGGATCGAGCCGGGCATCCATGCAGGTCAGCACAGCAAACCGGCGGGCGGGAGGTAGCGCGAGTTTTGCCTTCTCTCCGAACGATTCGCTGTACTTCTGGTTGGCGGTTAAGACTTCATTGAGAACAGTGCTCATGGGCTTCTCCTTGCTGGTTGGATTCAGGTCGGCCGCACCATAGTTGATTCGGCAACTCTACATCGGTGACGCCTACGTTCCACAAAAAGCCACAATACACCTCCAGCGGCGGCAAGCACCACGGCATCAACAAATGCGGAATTCAAGCCAAATAACGTATCAACCTGAATCTCAACAACAAATCTCCCGTTGCCTTGCGAACCGTCAGGCGTGTCAAGCCTACGACGGAAAGGCCTTAGCCAACATCAAAGCGCCTAAGGGCATCCAATACCCAAAGAGAATTCGGGCGCCTCGCAGGCAAGTGGAAGCGGCTCAGGCTTCGGTCAGGGTGCGGGCGGCGGCGCCAGCATGTTTCCCGCCTGCATCTGCAGCAGCACGTCACGCGCCGCATTCGATTAGCGTAACCCTCTGAATCGGCGTTATTTGCGACTGCGTCATGCACGAGGCGGCGTTGGCTTCCGGAAGCCGCCCGCCAGCAAAGCCCAGCAGCAGGAACGCTAAGGTCCATTGTGAACTCTTCAATCTTGGGAAGATGGGTTGGGGGCCTTTCTCGTTGACGATCAAACCAGCCGGAGCGCCCACCGCGCTCTACACTGGTTTTGATGCAATTAGGCCTGCATGCGCATTGCACCGAAGAAGGAGACAATTCCACATCCCCTTCCAGCTCATGAAGCCTTCGGCCTTTCTTTTTCATGAGACTGCTAGGCGCGAGAATCACCGGGCAGAAAGAGTATTTTGAAAGTAGTATTTCTGCATCAAAATCATTTGAAGGGTCCCCCAGTACCGCTCAAACACTCCAGTTGGGAACTACCAACGTCTACTACTTGACCGGCTCCTGTTTCACACCGTGCCGCTCCCAAGGAAATCTATGACGCGTGCTTATCTGCAACGCATCGGGACGGCTGTTCCCGATCACGACATTCACGAGCCGTTCGTCGCATTTGCTGCCGGGCTGCTGTCCGACCCCCGGGCACGCAAAATCTTCCAGCGCCTCGCAACAAAGTCGGATATCCACCATCGCTATTCCTGCCTGCACGCAGAGAAGTCCCTTACCGGCCTGGCAACCGATGCGTTTGCGTTCTACGGCAGCGGCACCTTCCCAACCACGGCAAAGCGAATGCAGCTTTTTGAGCAATGCGCCCCCATCTTGGTGCGCAAGGCTCTAGACAGGCTCTCCCTCACTGCCGAAGAGCGTCGCCGGATCCGCCATGTTTTGGTCACCTGCTGCACCGGCTTCTACGCACCCGGACTCGATTTCGAAATTATTGATTATCTCGGACTTCCGAGCTCGACCGAGCGAACAATGGTCGGCTTCATGGGCTGCTATGCGGCAATGAACGCGCTCAAGCTGGCCCGCCACATCGTTCGTTCGGAGCCTGGTGCGAGCGCCCTGGTCGTCAATCTGGAGCTCTGCACACTGCACTTTCACGAAACCCATGACCTCGCCGACGTGATGTCTTTTCTTCTCTTCAGCGATGGCTGCGCGGCCACCCTTGTTGGCCCCGAAAGCACTGGCTTTGAGATGGACGGCTTTCAAGCCATGCAAATCGAAAACACCCGCGATCTGATCACCTGGAGAGTAGGCGACTTCGGCTTCGAGATGTTTTTATCCACCCAGGTTCCGATTCAGATTGCAAAAGCAATGAGGGAGAACGAAACCGTCGTGGTTGGAGATACGCCAATCCAACTGTGGGCCGTTCATCCCGGTGGCCGCGCCATCATCGATGCCGTCGAAGACGGCCTTGCTCTTTCCCCGGAAACTCTTTCTGCCTCCCGCTGCATTCTGTCATCCTATGGAAATATGTCGTCGGCCACCGTGATGTTCGTTCTCCAGGAACTCATGAAAACCTCCTCACGTGGTCAAAACGGCTGCGCAATTTCCTTCGGCCCGGGCTTGACAGCGGAGATCATGCGCTTCCATGTCGCCTGAAACCATTCAATTCGCGCAGCGCGCCCACCTCTCCGAGCTGATGGACGAGCCATGCACCTACGCCGAGTTCCGCGCATGCCTCCGTGACCTCATCAAGGTCAACCGGACGGTGTTGAGCTACCGGCCAACTCTCCAGTGGCTTCGGCAGTTTAGTTCCAGACCCAATGCGCCTCTACATATTGTGGATGTGGGCAGCGGAGCGGGAGACTTGCTTCGCCGCATCGAAGGCTGGGCGCGTCGCAAAAACATTGCCGTCCGGCTCACAGGAATCGACCGCAATCCTTTTGCGGCCCAGGCGGCCCGCGAGTTCTCCTCCCCGAAAAGCTGCATCATATGGGTGTCATCTGATGCGTTCACGTATCAACCCCATGCCAAGATTGACGTCGTCATCAGTTCGCTCTTCACCCATCATCTTCCTGATGCTGAGATCGTGCGTTTTCTGCAATGGATGGAGCAAGTGTCTGTGCGTGGCTGGTTTGTAAATGATCTGCGGCGGGCACAGACCCCCTACTACGCCTTCAAATTGCTGGCCGCTGCGATGAGGTGGCATCGCTTCGTGCAGCACGATGGACCCGTCTCGATTCAGCGCAGCTTCACGCCGCGTGATTGGCAACAGTACATTAGCGAAGCCGGTCTCGACGCGAACACCGTCAATGTCTTCGATGCATGGCCCGGCCGCCTTTGCGTCGCACGGGTGAAATGATGCTCGCCCTTGCTCCACCCAATCCCGCAGAAGCCGTCATCATCGGAGGCGGACCTGCCGGCGCCGCACTGGGCATCATGCTGGCGCACGACGGACGGGCAGTCGAGATCATCGAACAAAGTGCAAGCATGCACCACAAGGTATGCGGTGAATTTCTAAGCTGGGAAGCGGTGACCTACATCGCGCAGCTTGGCGTTGACCTCCGCGCTCTCGGCGCTGTCCCCATCCACGGAATAAGACTGGCCGCGCGCGCGTGCATTGCGGAGTGCGAGCTTCCCTTCCCCGCCATGTCCATCACGCGGCGCACCCTTGACGAAGCTCTTCTCTCATCGGCATTGCAAGCAGGAGTCGTTGTTTTGAGAGGTCGTCGAGTCGAATCGCTGCAACAATCCGGTTCGAATTGGAGAGTGCAGCTTACCGGCGGAGAGATTCGCCACGCACAAACGGCGTTCCTCGCCACCGGCAAGCACGATCTCGGCGGATATCGCAGGCCGCCGGGCAAACAGAACGACCTGATCGCATTCAAAATGTACTTCCGTCTAGCGCCCGCGCAACAGCAGGCGCTCCGTGGTTGGGTTGATCTCATCCTCTTTCCCGGCGGATATGCAGGATTGCAGCTCACTGAGAACGGCGATGCAAATTTGTGTCTCGTCGTGAATCGCAAAACTCTGCACAGTTGCCGCTATGAATGGCCTGTGCTTCTTGAGCGAATAAGCCATTCCTCGGATTATCTTGCCCACCGGCTCGAGGGAGCACAGGCCTTGCTCCCAAAGCCGCTTGCACTCTCCTCCATACCCTACGGATTGCTTCCCACTGATTCTGAATCCGGCCTATGGCGCCTGGGCGATCAGGCCGCCGTCATCCCCTCTTTTTCCGGAGATGGCATGTCGATCGCCTTTCACAGCGCACAAGTCGCGGCCGAGATTTACACCAGGGGTGGTACGTCCGCGGAGTTGACTGCCCGCCTGCACAAAGAGCTCAACCGCTCAGTCCATCTCGCAACGCTCATATCGCGATTGATGATTGGTGTGCCATGGCTCTCATTTGTTGTGCGTGTCTGCCCATCCTTGTTGAGTGCTTTTGCCTCTCATACCCGCGTACCCCGCAACGCAATGCTCTCTGACAGGCTTCTCACGTCGTTCCATTGAACGGTGACCCACCTGCCCCGGCGAGTATCGTTGGAATGGGTTAGAGTTCCAGTCGAAATGACGTCGGGGAGTTCCGCATGCCGGTCAAGACCATCATCGAGCCGTTTCGCATCAAGAGTGTTGAACCAATTCGCTGGACCACGCGCGAGCATCGCCAAAAACTGCTCGTCGCCGCGCATTACAACCTGTTTCTCCTCCACGCCGACGACGTTCTCATTGATCTCCTCACCGACTCCGGCACCGGCGCCATGTCCACGCACCAGTGGGCCGCCATCATGGAAGGCGACGAAAGTTATGCAGGGAGCCGCAGCTTCGACCGCTTTCGCAATTCGATTCAGGACATCTGCGGCTACAAGCACGTGATCCCCACGCATCAGGGACGCGCCGCTGAGCGCATTCTCTTTGGCGTGGCCTGCAAAAGAGGCGACATCGTTCCTAACAACACTCACTTCGACACCACGCGCGCCAATGTGGAGTTCGTCGGCGCCGAAGCGGTTGACCTGCTCATTCCCGAAGGCCGCCAGCCCGCTTTGCAGCACCCGTTCAAAGGCAACATGGATGTGGCAGCGCTGGAGGCGCTCATCCAGCGTGTCGGGCGCGAGCGTATTCCGCTCGTCATGCTCACCGTCACCAACAACTCAGGCGGCGGCCAGCCGGTCTCCATGGACAACGTCCGCCAGGTCAGCGCACTCTGCAAGCGCCATGGCATCCCACTCTACTTCGATGCCTGCCGCTTCGCCGAAAATGCATGGTTCATCAAGCTGCGCGAGAAGGGATACGAGCACAAAACACCCAAGGAAATCGCCCAGGAGATGTTTCGCTATGGCGACGGATGCACCATGTCAGCCAAAAAAGACGGCATGGCCAACATCGGCGGTTTCCTCTGCACCAGCGACGATCTGCTCGCACAGCAAGAGAAAGATCTCCTCATCCTCACCGAAGGCTATCCGACCTACGGCGGACTCGCGGGCCGTGACCTTGAAGCCATCGCCGTCGGCATACAGGAAGCTCTGGAAGAGGATTATCTCCGCTATCGCATTGCCTCCACCGCCTACCTCGGCAACCACATCGCCGCTGAAGGAGTGCCGATCGTGCAGCCGCCCGGCGGCCATGCCATCTATCTCGACGCGCGCGCTTTCCTGCCGCACATTCCTTCCGACCAGTTCCCCGGCGTGGCTTTGGCCGCTGAACTTTATCTCGAAGGCGGCATCCGCTCGGTCGAAATCGGAACTCTCATGTTTGCGGGCGCCGCGCAAATGGATCTGGTCCGTCTGGCGATTCCCCGCCGTGTCTACACTCAGAGCCACATCGACTACCTCGTCGAGGTGATTATCGAAGTATGGAAGAAGCGCGAATCCATTGGCGGCATGCGCCTCACCTACGAAGCGCCGTTCCTCCGCCACTTCACCGCGCACCTCGAACCCGCAAGTCAGAGAGTCGCAATCTAGCGCAACTTACTGCGGCCCCCAGATGCGAAACTCGCCGCTCAAATGCATAAGGCTCATCAGGTAAAGCATTCCATCGTAGTATCGATTCTGGCCCGACGGGATTGGTGTATTCCACAGCGCCTCGGTGAACTGCCTGGCCCGCGCGCGATCCGTCGCCGCCAGGCCTGCAACCGCATTGGTTCCCGCCAGCCCGGCAGGATGATCCTCGTGCGTCAGTCCGGGCGTGGAGCCCTGGTCCTTACCATCCAGCGTGTAAACCGGCCCATACTTGTCAATGCCCTGCGACGCAAAGAAGCGTTGAATATGATCGCTCAGTTCCTGCTCCTCAGGAGCCTTGTGCCACCACGACCAATCCACTGACCAGTTGCTCGCCGTGCGCCACGCGTCATAGCCGAACTCAGTTGACTGCGGAAAGCGTGAAATGTGCGGCGTGCCGTCAAAGTTTGCATAGCTCGGTGCCAGACCCGTCTCTGGATTTGTGGTCTTAATGAAAAAGCCCCGGCTCGTCTCAGCCGCCCGCGCCCAGAAGTCGCGATCCTCTGGCGGTCCCCACCGCGCCCACAACTCATAGAATGCAGGCAGGTGGTAGGACGGATCGGTGAAAGGCTCAGGCATGATCTCCGGCACAAACAGGATCATCGGCGGATCGGGATTCACCATCGGCCCAACGCTGTGCGGTCCATTCTTGCCTGGCGCCGTAATCACCGCCCGATGCACCATGGCCGTCAACAACGTCTCCGCCTCCGCGCGATAGTCATAGATCCCCTGCCCGCCCGGCCAGCGGTTCGCGGCAAACAACAACGCCATGGCGAAATACGATTCCCCATCAGGCGCCGCACCCTCGGAATTGTGCGTCCCATCTGTCTTACATGACCACGCGAAGTACTCATAGCTCGGCGCCTTCGGGTCTGAGATATACATGTAAGTCTTCGCCCAGTTCCAGATCGCGTCGAACTCCGCCTTCTTGTTCAACTGGACCGTGATCATCATGCCGTACGACATGCCTTCAGTCCGCACATCGTGATTAGCCCAGTCGGTCACATACATCAATGGCCCGTTCGCGTTGCGGCCCGCGGCAAATGCGATGGCTTGCGTCTGCGGGTCGCCATGAAAGAGTTGCCGGTATGCAGCATTCACCTTGGCTCGAATCGAGCGCTGCGAGTGACCGTCTTCTGCAAACAGATTGCGATATACACCGTTCGCATAAGCCCCCGCACCATCCTCGGGCGCGGTCTTTGCGGGCGCCATCGGCGCAGCAGTTGCCAGCAAGAACCACACGGCCACCAAACGCCATGTCTTCCGAATCTCGTACAAGTCCAACCCTCCGTCCACAATACAGCTCAAGCGATTTACTTCACCCTCAGCAGTATCACGCCCGTTCATCAGCCGTTGCAAATCGCCGGCATTCCCCACTTCCCGAATTCGCTCTTTGAGCTGGCCCTTGGCCTCGCAAAAAGTTCGCCGCAGCCCTTACAAATGAGAAGCCCTCCGGCACTTCCCGGAGGGCTTCACCACAACAATCAATCCGACCTACCCCGCAACAGTCCGCTTCGGCTTTGAGCCCCACAGCCCGTAATACGCAATAAACAGGTAGCAGAAAATCGGGATCACGAAGGAGTGCTGAATCCCCATCTTGTCTGCCGCCGCGCCAATCAGGAAAGGAACGACCGCTCCGCCGACAACCGCCGTCATAATCAATCCCGACCCCTTGCTGGTCATCGGGCCTAGTCCGGCAATTCCCAGCGCAAAGATATTCGGGAACATGATCGAGTTGAAGAATCCGCACAGCACCAGTGTCCAGATCGCCGTTTGCCCGGTGGTCGACATCGAAACCACCAACAGAGCCGCCGCAATAAATCCGAATGCACCGAGCAGCCTTCCGGACTTCATTTTTGTCAGAACCCAGGCCCCGAGCAACCGGCCAACCAGCGCGCCAAACCAGTACAGCGAAACCAGGAAGGACGCCGTCTTGGCGCTGTCCACGCCCTGGCTCTTGAAGTAGTTGACCGCAATCGAAGCCAGCCCCACTTCCACCCCGACATAGAGGAAAATTCCCAGCGCTCCCAAAACCGTGTGGCTGTATGCCCAGATGCTGCGGCTCAAAATCGGATCGCCCTCTTTCGCGGGACGAAACGACTGTGTCTGCGCAATATGAGGCAGGTGCATAAACGCCACCGCAATGCCCAGAATCAGCAGCCCGGCGGCAATGGCAATATACGGTCCACGCACCGTGTCGGCGATCGCAGCCTTTGACTGCATTTTGGCGGGGTCGGTCAGAATATAGGCGCCGGCAACCAGCGGAGCGATCGTGCCTCCCAAAGAGTTCAGGGCCTGCGCCAATGTCAATCGCGCGGGAGCGCTGTGCTCCGGTCCCAGAATCGCGACATACGGGTTGACTGCTGTCTGCAGCGCCGTTACGCCCGCACCCACAATGAATACAGCCGCGAGAAACAGCGGAAAGCTCACCAGCTTGGCCGCGGGCACAAAGAGCAGGCACCCAACCACCTGGATAAACAGCGAAACCACCATCGTGCGCTTGTAGCCGATCATCTCAATCAGCTTTGAGGCCGGCGACGAGAATACGAAGTAAGCCAGGAAAAACGCGGATTCGGCCAGCATGGCCCAGGCATACGAAAGATTGAAGATCGATCTCAGGTGCGGCACCAGCGCCATGTTGAGGTTGGTGATAAACCCGAAGATAAAAAAAAGTGCCGTTACTGTGATGAACGGCCCAATGTAGCTCGGCGTGCTTTGCGTCGCTGGCGGTGTGGATCGCGTTGACATGAAAGGTTGTTCCCCGCTTCCTCAGAATTGGTGACGCCCGGTTAGGGCATCTCGTGCGCGTCTTGGTTCCTTTAAGACGCGCCGTCCGGCAGTCAAACGTTTCAGCCGGGCGTGCCGCATCTGGGCCGGTCTCGCCGCCCATTTTGCTGCACACAACACTATACGGGAAACCACCCCAATGGGAAGTGAGGCCGGACCGCGCCCATCCACGGCTACCTTCGCAGCGCCTTTTTCAGCTATCCTCAGATGAAAAGCAAGGAGATACACGTGGCCATTGCAACCATGAATAGCGCCAGGCTCAAAAAGGTGCTGGCGGCACTTGAAGGCAATTGGCAAGCCGAAATTCAGGGCCACCACACCTATCAGGCACTGGCTGATCGCGACACCGATCCGGTGCGCGCCCAGGTGTTGCGCCACCTTGCCGGGGCCGAGTGGGAGCATGCCACCCTCTGGGCCGGCCGCATTGAGGAACTAGGCGGAGCCAAGCCCATCTACCACGGCAGTCCAGGCGGCGAGGCCGACTCACTGGCGAATCGCGCCGGCGGCATCCGCATGGCCCTCCGCCGTCTTGAGATCGAAGAAAGCCGCGACATCGCACGCTATGGTGAACAGCTCAAGGCCCTGGGAGACGAGGGCTCCGTAGCCATCCTCGAACACGTTATTGAGGACGAGAAGGACCACTACCGCGAGCTCGGTTCGCTCCTCCGCGGCCACTACACCGCTCCCGCCGGCGCTCCCAAAATCGATGCAAAAGCCGTTCTCGAAGAGTTGCTGGCCAAGCGCAACCAAGGCCGCAAGCAACCCGGAGCCTGGATCGGCGACGCCATCTACGGCGTTAACGACGGCCTCGGCGCCATCTTCGGCATCGTCTCCGGCGTCTCGGGCGCCACCGCCGGCGACAGCAAATACGTTCTGCTCGCCGGCCTCTCTGGCATGATCGCCTCAGCACTGTCCATGGGCTCCGGCGCCTATCTCGCCGCTAAAAGCGAACGCGAAATCTACGACGCCGAAATCGCCCGCGAGCGCGAAGCCATCCGGATGAACGGCCCCGAAGCCCGCGAACTCCTATCGCTCTACTACCAGGTCAAGGGCCTCCCCGAAGCCGACGCCCTCCACATGGTCAACCACATCGCCAATGATCCCGACCAACTCCTTCGCGCTCTCTCTTCCGAGCGCCTCGGTTCTTCTGCGGAGGCACTCTCCAACCCCCTCGTCTCGGCCAGTTCCGGCGCGCTTTCCACCGCCGTCGGCGCAGCCATCCCCATCATCCCGTTCTTCTTCCTCAGCGGCGTTCCGGCCGTCATCGCCGCCGCCATCATCTCCCTCGCCGCCCACTTTGCCGTCGGCGCAGCCAAGAGCCTCATCACCGTTCGCTCGTGGTGGTCCTCCGGCTTCGAAATGACCGTCGTCGGCGCCGTGGAAGGCGCAGTGACCTACGGCATCGGCATTCTCCTCGGCAAAGGCGGAGTCTGAAAAAATCTCGAGTCTTGTGGCAAATCCTGGGGCTTTACAGGCTGCGGAAAAACTCATTCGGGCGGTAGGCCGGGGATTTATCCCCGGTATAACGCAAGCAAAATCAACGCGTGGCTTCAGCCCCTGCGGCATGCTTTTCGGTCATTTTGCTCGAAATCAGGCCTTTTTCCGCAGTCTGTTTAGCCCCGGGCTCTCTGCCTTAAAGATTGCTACACAAGCGTCGAAAAACTCATGTCTTGTATCAGGCACGATTCGCCGCGGCGAATCGTGCCGCAAAACGCCCAAAAGGAATCGCGGCTTTAGCGACTGAACCCCACAAAAAGCGCCCAGCCCCGTAATGCCTTTAGAATGGTCTCGTCTTTCGCCACCCGGAGAGTCCATGCTCAAAAATCCGCTTTGCCTTTTCGCCTTCGCCCTTACGCTTTTGCCATGCGCCGCCGCACCTGCCCAGACAGGCTCCGACATTGATATTCAGCGCAACGTCACCATGAAGACCCGCGATGGCGTCACCCTCCATGCGGACATCTATCAGCCAGCCGCCGCCGGATCCTATCCCGTCCTCCTCACCCGCACCCCCTACGACAAAAACAATTCCGCCGACTTCGGCCGCCGTGGCGCCCTGCGCGGCTTCATCGTCGTCATTCAGGATGTGCGCGGTCGCTACACCTCCGAAGGCGAGTGGTATCCGTTCAAAAACGAGATCAACGACGGTTACGACACCGTCGAGTGGGCGGCTGCCCTTCCCCATTCCAACGGCAAAGTCGGCATGTTCAGCGGCTCCTACGTGGGTGCCACCCAGATGCTGGCGGCCATCAGCCATCCTCCGCATCTCGCCGGCATCTGCCCCATCGTCACCGCCAGTAACTACCACGAAAACTGGACCTACCAGGGCGGCGCCTTCGAACAGTGGTTCGACGAGTCATGGACCTCCGGCCTCGCCCAGGACACCCTCAACCGCGCCATCCGTGAAAGAACCAACGCCCGAATCGGCGATCCCGTCCTGCCTCTCGACCAGTACCCCGTTTTCAACATCGACAAAGGCCTCACCGGCACTGAGCTGACCCGAGTTCTTGCTCCCTACTTCCTTGACTGGCTGGCTCATCCCAACTACGACGACTACTGGAAGCAGTGGTCCATCGAAGAGAACTACGCCAACATCCAGGTGCCTTCGCTCACCGTCGCCGCCTGGTACGACCTCTTTCAAGGCGGATCGCTGCGCAACTATGTTGGCTTGCACGATCACGCCGGGAATCCCGCCGCACGCAGTGCCCAGCATCTGATTGTCGCCATCGGCGGCCATTCCGGCTCTGGCCGCAAGGTCGGCGACGTCGACTTTGGCCCCGATGCCGCCTTTGATGAGAACGCCGTCACCCTCGAATGGTACGACTACTTGTTCAAGGGAAAGCAGAATGAGTTTGCCACCGGCAAGCCCGTCCACATCTTCGTGATGGGCGATAACAAGTGGCGCGATGAGGATTCCTGGCCCCTCGAACGCGCCAAGGAGACTCATTACTTCCTTCACTCTGCGGGCAAGGCCAACACCGCCTCCGGCGACGGAGCCTTATCGACCGAACCAGGCCATTCTCAATCGCCGGACACCTTCGTCTACGATCCCGGCAATCCCGTGCCCACCGTCGGTGGTCCGCTTTGTTGCTCCATCCAAATTGAGCCCGGCGCCCGCGATCAGAAAGACGTGGAAGCCCGCCCCGACGTGTTGGTCTATTCCACGCCGCCCCTTGATCAGGACACCGAGGTCACAGGTCCGGTCACACTTGATCTCTACGCCAAATCCTCCGCCGTCGACACCGACTTCACCGCCAAGCTGGTAGATGTGGGGCCTAACGGTTTTGCGCAGAATCTCACCGAAGGAATTCTCCGCGCGGTCTACCGCGAATCGACCAGCGCGCCCACTCCCATCGTGCCCGGCCAGGTCTACGAATACAAGATCGACGTCTGGTCCACCAGCAATGTATTCCTCAAAGGCCATCGCATCCGGCTTGAAGTTTCCAGCAGCAACTTCCCGCGTTTCGACCGCAACCTCAACACCGGCAAAACCGCCGCGGAGAGCTCAGAGTTTGTGAAGGCCACCAACACCATCCTCCACGATCCCGAACACCCCAGCGCCTTGATCCTGCCCATAGTCCCGCGCTAGAAAGTTCTTCCAGAGGGAGCGCGGGCTTCAGCCCAACGAAAAACGCCCGCAAATGCGCCGGCTTTAGCCCCGAAGAGATGCGGGTGTGCCCCAGGTACCGGGGCCACCTCCGGACCTGGGAAACCACACCACTCCCGCAGAATTCGTTGGTGCGGCCCTCACCCTTTTCTGCGCTATCGGTTATTGCGAGAGCTCCTTGAGCGATCAAAACTCTGCAGTGAGGTGACATAGCCATCCGTCAGTGTTTTCATGAAGGCAACGATGTCGTCTTCCTCGTCGCTGGTTAGACCCAGGTTGCCCAATTGAGTCGTGTTCAGGGTGCCCGGGTACTCCGGCGGTGGCCAGCAGGTTACCTTCTCGCCGGGTGAACCCTGTGCACAACGCGGCAGTGCCTGCGAAGTGTTATAGAAGTGAACCACTTCCTTCAGGCTCTTTAAATAGCCGTTGTGCATGTACTCCTTGATGAAGTCGGGCCGAGGCCTCTTGTCGGCGTTGCGCACGGTGGGCGTTTGGAACATTCCATTGAACTGCGGCGCTAGCTGTTTCCACTGCAGCAGGTTTGGATTTTCCGTGGTGTTGCTGAGCACGCCGCCTAAACCCAGGTCGACAAAGTTCAAACCCATAGGATTTGCCGTATATCCATATTGGTCCGGCTTGCTCTCGCAGTAGTACGGCAAGGCAAGATTCTTGGGCACGCCAATATTGTTTGCGGTGAAATCCGTGAAGAGCGGTGCCACATCGGCAGCAGCCTGCGTGTTGAGTGTGTTTACCGCTGTACCGCTCAGATGGCATTGGTTGCAACCTGCTTTGCCATTGAACAATTCGTAGCCTTCCAGCTCCTCCGAAGACAAGGTTGCGTTGCCGGCGAGATAGGCGTCGAACTTCGAGGAGAAAGCACTCACATCGGATGAAGATTCATACGTCGCCATTGACATCGCGATGTGGTCGTACGTCGAGTTTGATGTTCCCCGATCAACAGCGCTGAGGTGGACGGGGAGTGGATCGCTGGCCGGAGGCGGACCTGGCTTGGCGCACACACCGGCAACATTGCTGGGCCAATGAATCGCGAATGATTGAGGGCCCCAGATACTTTCGATGAGCGAAGCATAGTCGCTCTGGGACGCTTTCCAAACTACGCATGCAGTGTCAATATTTCCCATCTCCACCGGATTCGTGGGCGGTCCTTGTGCCTGTTCCGCTGCTGGATTGGTGAGCCGAACTCCGGTGGCGCGCATATCCCAGAAGTTGCCCCCATAGAAACTATTTTGCGTCGCGTTGTAGTGAAGGATTGGGGAGAAAGGAGCGTAGGCATAGCTCTGAGGATTTCTGGGACCGAAGCGGTAGTTCGGTGCAGGCGGAGTGGCGTTGGTGATCGCAACCCCTCCAGGCTGAGAGGCGGTGGTTGCATTGAAGATGCTCGTTCCCCCCCTGAAACCCGTGTACGGGACATGGCAAGTCGCACAGGCAATGTTCTTCAATGGAGACAGGTTCACATCGTAAATCTCGGTTTTTCCGAGCAAGGCAATCTTGTGATAAAGGTCCAAAGAGGACGACTGTGCAACCTCCTGGAGCGCTTGGTCTTCTGTGAGGGTGATAAACGAGTTCGTTTCAGCGACATCCGGGTCTTCATGCGCTCCACCCGGAAGCAGTGAGGCAACGTTCACATTCCCGCTGCAAACGCTGAACGGCGGAATTGTGGTAGCCTGGGCAGCCTCAGTCTCTGCCAACATCTTATTGAGGGCAGCGGGCCGGAGAACGAACGAAGTGGGCCGTACCAGTTGCGAAAGCTCTTTTGCGCGCACGATGTGATGGGAAATAGACATGGCGACTACGATCGTCGTCGCACAGCCCGCTGCTAGTGCAATCAATCCAGTTAGTTTCACAATTAACCTCCCTTAAACGGCTTGGGGTGGAAACAGGAGGAGTGGCTCGCTTCAGGGAATCGCAATCAAACGTGCATGCTCATGGCGCGTGCATTCTCAACCCTGGGATTGGATCGCCTGGGAATCGTGCTGCCATTTCCTCGAAACTTAAGGAGTAAGTGATCCGTCGAGCGACTTGACTTAAGGAGTAAGTGATCCGTCGAGCGACTTGATGGGGGACGAGAGCCACTCCGACACCTCGAAGAGGGTAGGGGCTTCTCGCTTCTCGGACTTACGAAAAAGATAATGAGCTAGTCGAGAGAAAATTGTCAAGCCACATTCTGGCGAGTTCGCGCCCTTCATTTCAACCCAAACAAAACACAAGCGCCATCCAGAGGAGCCGCAGAGGATGCGGGTGCCCGTCCTGGCTCCGCCATCCGGGGCCCCCCAACGAACCGGTCCCTGTTCGTGGGGTAGAGATCAGGATTCTCGGACCTGGGAAACCACTCCAGCCATTTCCGCAAAGTTCTTCCCTGCAATTTGCAGATTAATTCCCATCATCGGCTCATGATTAGACTAGAGGTACGAGGACAAATAGATCAGTGAACCACAACGCCTGAAGCCCATCCTGTATTCCATTGATTCTGAAGGCGGGGGCCCATCCATTCAGCATTTACGATCTTCGCCTCACCAAACTGTGAGTGCCCATCCTTGAATCGGCGTTTTGATTCAAGGGTGATTACATGACAGCATCGGCTCCTCGCCGGGTGCCCCAGGGTCCCTTCTTCGGGACCTGGGAAAGCAACGAACCCAAGCCGCCACCCAACGACTCTTGGCCTGTCAAGACCCGCTCCCCAATCACCCGCTCACACTTAAAGCAACGCCGCAGAGCCCAAGCCGTTTCAACCTCGCTCCACACGTTTGGGCAATCTTCTGAGAGACATGTCTTCAGCTTCCCGTTGACCCGCAGCAAATTAGACCAAATGCGCATAAAAATGCAGTAAAACGCACTCAAATGCGACCAAATCGAAGCAAATTTACTAGCGCGAAAAAGGTTAACTTATTTCCAATGAGTGCGATGGAGGAACAATGCCTTCGATCTCTCAAAAGAGGCTGTGAAGCTGTAAAACTGTAACGTTGTAAGGCTGTCATGAGGGCAAACCAAAAAAGGAGGCTGACCTTGAAAAACTGCCCGCTAAGTCCTTTCGCAGCAGTATTTTGGCCATAACCTCTTTAATCAGAGGGAATTACCCAAAAACAGGGGGGGGGAGGGGTAACTCGACCGGCTCACTTATTCGCTGACTGTCCGACTTCCTGACTGGCCGGCATGCTCCCCGCGATCAACTCCCGCGCCGCTTTGCGCCCTAACCGTATGCAGTCCGGGATGCCGATGCCGTCGTAGGCATTGCCGGCCAGCCGGAGGCCCGGCAAAGCGGCCACTCGTTCCGTGATCCGCCGGATGCGATCCTGGTGCCCCACCGCATACTGCGCCATGGCCCGCCGCCACCGCGAAACCTGCGTGTGTTCCGGCTCCACATTCAGCCCAATCGTCTTCGCGCCGACAATCTCGCTCAGCTCCCGCCGGACAACGGCCACGAGGGCGGCGTCTGTCTCGCCTAACAGCGCCTCATTCTTCGCCCCGCCCAAAAATGCGCGAAACACGGCCTTTCCCGGTGCAGTACGCCCCAGGAATTTGCGATGGCAAAAGGTACAAGCCAACATCGTCCGGCCCTCGCTGGCCGGGACGAGGAAGCCAAAACCGTCAGGCAGTTGCCCAAGCTTGCTCTCGTCGTACACCAGGTTTACCGTTATCGAGGATGAATACGGAATACCGCCCAGCTCCTCGCCCAGTAAGGGATCCATCGGCCCCAGCAGCACACCCGAAGCCCACGAGGGCGATGCCAGAATCACCGCGTCATAGAGCTCTGCCACGCCATTCGCAGTAACTTCCCATCCGCCTTCGACCTGCTCCAACGCGCTCACCGGAGTCGAAGTTCGCACCCATTCAGGCTTAAGGCGCGCCTCCAGCGCGTCCACGAGCTGCTGTAGTCCTCCGCGCAACGTGGTAAAAATCGTTCGCGGCATCGGACGTCCATTGTCTTGCGCTTTGCCAGGCTCAGCGCCTGCCGCACTTTTTTGCGCTGCGGCTCTAGCCCTCATCTGCCGGTGCGCGGCCAGCATCCCGCGCGTGAGCGAGCCGTAATGAGTCTCCATCTCCACCAGCCGCGGCAGCACCGTGCGCGCGCTCAGTTGCGATGCATCGCCCCCGTAAATACCCGAGAGCAAAGGGTCGGCCAGCCGGTCGACGGCCTCGCTGCCAAAGTGCCGTTCCACCAGCGCTGCAACCGATTCGTCCTGCTCGCTGGGCCGTGGAGGGTGCAACAACTCCAGGCCCATTCTGATCTTGGTCGGCAAACTGAAAAGCCGCGTCAAGGCCGTCGGAATCAACTTTGTAGGAATCAGAAACATGAGCCCGTCGGGCAGCGCCACCAGCCGGTTCTTCACCACAATGTAGGTCTTGCGGGCCGCGTCGTTCGAGGGAAGCATATCTGCGCCCAGCCCCAGTTCACGGCACAACTCCGCACCCGCCGGCTTTTCGCTCAGAAAGGAGTCAGGACCCCGCTCCAGCACCGAGCCATTCACTGTCTCGGAGGCCAGAGAGCCGCCCAGTTGCTCGCGCGCCTCAAACAGCGTGTACTCGATCGATGCATCCGCCGCCCGCGCCTTTTCGAATTCGTAGGCGGCCGCCATGCCGGCGATGCCGCCCCCAATGATCGCCGTCCGCATCTTCAACCTCACTCGCCATTAGAACAGCTTCTACACCAAAACATCTTGCGGGCCGAATGCCACATCGCGAACCCCTCATCTTTCCTGCAGGAATAGAATCGAACCCGCAGGAATTAGAATCGAGGCGGAGACCACATCCTGGGTGTGATTTAAATCACATGAAGTGGTTGAACAACGGGCCGTTCTTCGCTTGATTGTTTCAGAGCTTACGAAGCTGGCGCCACAACTTCTTCCCGCCCAAGGCCCCTGCGAGATGATCACCCAGGGGCGCGTCATGCAGGAGGCTCCCGATGACCGCTGAGTTGATCCACCGCCTGCACTTCGCCTTCACCATCACCTTTCACTATCTTTTTCCGCAACTCACCATGGGCCTTGCCCTCCTGATCGTTGTGCTCAAGTCAGTAGCGCTCAAAACGGGCAGTCCTCAGTGGGATCACGCTGCACGTTTTTGGGGACGCATCTTCGCCATCAACTTCGTCTTCGGCGTCGTGACGGGCATTCCCATGGAGTTCGAGTTCGGCACCAACTGGGCCCGTTTCTCGCGCCTCTCCGGAGGTGTCATCGGTCAGCCTCTGGCCATGGAAGGCGTCTTCAGCTTCTTCCTGGAATCGGCTTTTCTCGGCCTCTTTCTCTATGGTGAGAAGCGGATTTCCAAGGTCATGCACTGGTTTTCAGCCGTCATGGTCTTCCTGGGATCGTGGATCTCGGGGTTCTTCATCATCGTGACCGACGCCTGGATGCAACATCCCGTAGCCTTTGACCGCATGCCTAACGGCCAATTTGAAGTGCTCAGCTTTTGGCAACTCCTGCTGAACCCCTGGGGACTGCTGCAATATGCACACAACATGATGGGCGCGGTCATCACCGGGTCGTTCGTCATGGCGGCAACAGGGGCCTTTTACCTGCTTGAAAACCATCGCGCCGAGTATGCCCGCATCTTTCTCAAGGTCGGCGTGATCGCCGGATTCTTCGCTGCGGTCTTCATCATCTTTCCCACCGGCGACCTGCACGGCAAATATGTTGCGCACCATCAGCCGGCGGCCATCGCGGGAATGGAGGGCCTGTTTAAGAGCGAAATAGGTGCGGGCATCGTCCTGGTGGGCCAGCCCAATCCGGAAACCGGCCAGATCGACAATCCCATCATCGTCAATGACCTGTTGAGTTTTCTGATCTATGGCACAACCAAGGCCGAGGTCAAAGGTCTCGACAGCTTTCCGCGCGATCAGTGGCCCACCGCACTGCCGCTTCTCTTTTACGCCTACCACATCATGGCCGGCTTGGGTACGTGGTTCTTGCTGCTCATGACTGTGGCCGCGTTCCTGCTGTGGCGTGGTCGGCTCTACACAACACGCTGGGCACTTTGGGCGCTTCTGCTCACTTTTCCATTCCCTTACATTGCCAACACCGCCGGCTGGATGACCGCCGAACTGGGCCGCCAGCCCTGGCTGATCTATGGACTGATGCGGACCAGCGAGGGATACTCTAGCAACGTTTCTTCGGGGAATGGACTCTTCACACTCATTGGTTTCATGGGGCTTTATACGTTGCTTGGCCTCCTGTTCACCATTTTGATATATCGCGAAATCAGCAATGGCCCGGAGCCCGAGCCTCTTCCCGCCACCGAAGCAGCTCACGCCGATTGACACCTGTTTTCTAGCTTTGCTGAGAAAGGAGCTTCACCATCATGGGGTTTATCTGGTTTTGGCTGGTTGCCGTCATGATCGTGGGCTACGTGGTGCTCGACGGCTTTGACCTTGGCGTGGGCGTGCTGCATCTTTTCCTCGTGCGTAACGAAGCGGAGCGCCAAGCTACTCTGCGCTCCATCGGTCCGGTGTGGGATGGCAATGAGGTCTGGCTCCTGGCCGGCGGCGGCACGCTCTACTTCGCCTTTCCCCTCCTGTACGCATCTTCCTTCAGCGGGTTTTATCTGCCGCTGATGATTGTGTTGTGGCTTCTCATTCTGCGCGGCATAAGCCTTGAGCTTCGAAACCATCTCGACGTCGGCGTTTGGCGTGCGCTGCTCGATGGAATCTTTGGCCTGGCCAGCGGTATGCTCACTATTTTCTATGGCGCTGCCCTGGCCAATGTGCTCCGCGGCGTTCCCCTCCAGGCCGACGGCTACTTCTTCCTGCCTCTTTGGACCAACTGGCAGCCTGGAGAATCTCCTGGCATTCTGGATTGGTATACGGTGATCGGCGGGCTCGTTGCCCTCGTCTCGCTCACTTTGCACGGCGCGCTCTGGCTCACCATCAAGACCTCGGGAGACTTGGAACAGCGAGCACGGCGCATCGTTTCGCCTCTCTGGCTTCTGCTGGTGGCGCTCACCGTGTTCAGCCTCATTGCCACCTTGGCGGTGCGCCCTTCAAGCCTCGAGAACTACTACACTTATCCGGTCACTTTTGTGATACCAGCGGGCGTCATTGCATCGCTCCTCAGCATCTGGTTCCTGAATCGCAATGGCCACGCAGTCAAGGCCTTTCTCAGCTCCTGCTTGTTCCTTTTCTTCATGTTGGTCGGGGCGTGCTGGGGCCTTTACCCCACACTGCTGCCGGCAACAACGGGTGCGGACCGCGACATCACGCTGGACCGCGCTCTTTCCGGCCCGCACACGCTGCAGATAGGCCTCGTCTGGTGGCTCTTCGGCATGACGTTGGCCGTCTGTTACGTCGTCTTTGTCTATAGCAGATTTCGCGGCAAAGCGGATGTGGGAACCGTCGGGCACTAGATGTGAAGTTTCAGGAGGTTGTCCATTCGATCTGAATCAGAGAAGCTGATGGTGAC
>OBLU010000214.1_pt1 | contig 56159 bp, 43 predicted proteins | sample 1518681 | NCBI WGS metagenome assembly OBLU01 (sample SAMEA3539304, study PRJEB22396) | soil metagenome | biome: tundra; feature: field; material: soil | place: USA | collected 2010-05 | depth 0.15 m | reverse complement strand
AAAGGATTTTTATTATCATTTACTGAAGTAAGAATGAAATTATATTTTGATCTGGCATTTGCGAAGGCAGTCCTAAGATTTGGTAAATTTATATCTGCCGCAATAGCAAAAGCAACATCGATAGAACTGCCAGCGGGAATATTATATGGACCTGAGGAAGTTACATTGGCAATGTCTGCCGGTCCGGCGGAAGTATTAGTTAATCCTGAGGATAAAGCAGTCCATTTTTCTTTATCCGTATAGCCGAAAGTTGAATTTGAAATTGCATAGTAGCCATAATTATTTGCCGAAAGAAGTCCGATACCAATTGTAGTATCCGGATTTGAACCCAGATGGTGAACATAACCAAAATTACCGGAACTATCCCAGGCAGTAAGATCGTTATCGCCTGACCCTTCGATCAAATCCCAGTCAAAATAGAGTCCTGCATGTAAATTTGAAATAGCAGCCCCTGATGTGTTGGTTATAGTGTATCGTAAAATGATATAATTTTTATCGGAGGGATCTATGAACGAATATGACTGAAGCTTAACATTAACACCCAATTTATTAGAAGCTATATTATCATTAAAAACAGTTATGCCCTGGATATCACTAATATTGCCGGGAGTACTAATTTTAAATGGCTGTACATTAAGAAAACTTGTCTTTTCTTCATTAGTTGTGGAATCCCTTGCAACATCGACAACTCTTGTTGAAGAATTTGCGAGCATTAGAGCTCCCTCAAACATATAATTAGGTCCGCCGCTATAATGGAAACCTGTTCCCTGCTGATTATTCGGGTAATCATTAAAACCAAGATTTCCTGCACTAGTAATAGTAAGCGATATATCATTTCCAACCTGAGTTGCATAATTTGGATTGCCTATGGCTGATATCCATTGAAAATCAGAATAACTACCGTCACTAAAATGCAATAAGAAATCAAGAGGAGTATTGTAGGGCAGAGATTGAGAAAGCTTGAACGTAAATTTGGAGGAGTTATTATCGAATGTCTGGAGTGTGCCTATAGCCCCTTCATTTAAGTTTCCATTTACAACAGTAGAATAGCTGTTTTTACTTTCCAAAGAAACGGCAAGGGAGGTTGCCGGGGAGAGGTAATTCTTAAATTGGATGTTCACAGTGATAGTTTCGCCGGGTTCTAAAACTCCGTTATTATTTCCTCCGGGGGCTTCATCAGAAAAAGCAACCTGTACTGCCCTTACTGATTCAGAGTTAACATTGGAAACCGAATTTAATGCATTTACTCTCCCACGTCCTAATAAATTTGTATAATCCGGGTTCAAAGAAGAAATATCATCGCAGTTTACTCTTACCTGTTCTCTAACCTGTTCAGGAGTATACAGAGGAAATTTACCCGTGACAAGTGCTGCCACACCAGCAGCAAGAGGCGACGCCATGGAGGTACCGGTTAAAGTAGCATAAGTATCAGGCTGCCAGGTAGAATAAATACTTGAGCCGGGAGTACACACTCCTATTTTTTCACCATAATTAGAGTATGAGGCTTTTATATCGCTACTACCTGTTGCGGCAACAGAAAGAACACCGTCATAATCAGCAGGATAGAAAAGTTCGGGACTATTGTCATTACCGGCGGCACATACTACCAGGGCTCCTTTGCTCATAGCATAATTTATAGTTTCCTGTCCAAGCAAAGAATAACCTGCTCCCCCCCAACTGCAATTTATTACTTTAGCACCATTATCTGCCGCATATACAATACCTTCAAAACCATAAACAATATAGGGTCCACCGTTAGCATCCCTCATATTATCCTGCGAAGTTTTTACAGGCATAATCTTGCATTTGAAACCTATTGAAGCAACCCCAACTCCATTATTAGTTACAGCAGAAGCTATCCCCGCAACGTTGGTCCCGTGATCGGGTCGATCTTCTATCGGATTATTATCCGGAGTTGGTGTACCATCAGCATTTCCAAGTCCACCAAAATCCCATCCTCTGACATCATCAATATAGCCGTTATGATCATCGTCAATTCCATTATTTGGAGTTTCTCCCCAATTATGCCAAATATTAGCAGCAAGATCAGGATGAGACCAATCGACACCAGTATCGACAATGCCGATAATTACAGAAGTATCACCCTGAATAATATTCCAGGCGGCGGGAGCTTTTATTAAAGGGAGGGAATATTGAATACCGTAGCTGGGGTCATTTGGAGTAAAGTCAACAACCGGATAAACAAATTTGGGTTCAGCCCATTCAACTTCCTTAAGGGCGCTTAGCTGCTTAGCAACAAAATGTGGATCCTGGTTAGAGTTATATTTTACAATAATAATCCTGTCTAATTCAGTGCCACTATTATTGTTATGTAAAAAAGAACTGGTTGAATTCAAATTAAATTCATTTAAGGCCTGGGATACATTATCAGATAAAAGAATGCTTCTATCAGATTTGGCAAGGGGTTTAGCCTTTAATTTAATAACAACAGTATTGCTCATATATAAGGCATTATTAGATTTAAGCAATATTTCTTTTTTTGAATTAAATCCAAAGGCAAGCAACGGTAAAACAAGCAGCAAAGTCCATTTTACAAGATAATTAGCAAAAGAAAGTTTCATAAATTTTCTCAAATATATACTGGGATAATAAACGAAAATAATTATAAATAACTTTAAAAACACTGCATTATTCTTTAAGTTCTCGGATGTATTTAATAATTTTTGATAAAGTGACCCGATGAACAGCATAGAGGAATTAAAAAATAAAATCCAATCAGCTTATAATAATTGGGAAACAAATGTTTATTCTAAATTGGGAATCAAGACACCGGAACGGGAGAAAGAATTTACAACCGCCTCATTTACAAAAGTAGAGCCGCTTTATTATCCTGAAAAAGGAGATGAAAATTATATAGAAGATATCGGGTTCCCGGGGGAGTTTCCTTTTACAAGGGGTATCCAGCCCACTATGTATAGGGGAAGATTTTGGACGATGAGGCAATATGCCGGATTCAGTAATGCGAAAGAATCGAACAACAGATACCGATATTTATTAGCAAATGGAACATCCGGATTATCTGTGGCATTTGATCTTCCGACCCAGATAGGATATGATAGTGACGACCCGCTCGCATACGGGGAAGTTGGCAAGGTTGGTGTAGCGATTGATACTCTTGCCGATATGGAAATATTATTTGACCAAATCCCGCTTGATAAGATATCAACCTCAATGACGATAAACGCTTCAGCATCAGTGCTTCTTGCAATGTACATTGTTGTGGCAGAAAAACAGGGAGTATCAAAAGATAAGATAAGCGGAACTATACAGAATGATATTCTAAAAGAATATATTGCCAGAGGGACATATATTTATCCCCCTAAACCTTCTTTGCGCTTAATAACTAATATATTTGAATACTGCGCAAAGGAAGTGCCTAAATGGAATACAATTTCTATTTCCGGATATCATATAAGAGAAGCAGGTTCAACTGCCGCACAGGAAGTAGGATTTACTTTAGCAAACGGAATCACTTATGTCGATGCTGCAATTAAAGCAGGTCTAGATGTTGACAATTTTGCAGGACAGATATCGTTTTTCTTTAACTCACATAATGATCTTCTTGAAGAAGTTGCAAAGTTCCGGGCAGCAAGGAGACTCTGGGCAAAGATTATGAAAGACAGATTCCATGCAAAGAAAACAAAATCCCAGATGCTCAGGTTCCATACACAGACTGCCGGATCGACTTTGACAGCTCAACAGGTAGATAATAATATTGTAAGGGTGACGGTACAAACCCTGGCGGCTGTTCTTGGAGGAACACAAAGCCTTCATACAAATTCCAAAGATGAAGCATTAGCTTTGCCGACAGAAAATTCAGTAAGAACAGCTTTAAGAACCCAGCAGATTATTGCATATGAGAGCGGAGTAACCAATACAATTGATCCCCTTGGCGGTTCCTGGTACATTGAATCAATGACAGACCAGATAGAAAAAGAAGCAGAGGAATATATTAATAAGATTGATTCACTAGGGGGTATGATAGCAGCAATAGAAGCGGGTTATGTGCAGACTGAAATCCAGAATGCTTCTTATAAATTTGAAAAGGAAGTTGAAAGCGGGGAGAGAATAATAGTCGGAAGGAATAAATTCCAGGTAAAGGAAGATGAGCAGCCAGAACTTTTAAGGATCGACTTTAAGGTTCAGGAGGAGCAAATTAACTTCCTACACAAAGTAAAGAGCGAAAGAAATAATCCGGAAGTTGAGAAAAAACTTGAAGAATTAAAAAATGCAGCCAAGGGAGAGAATAATTTAATGCCGTATATTGTTGCTGCAGTAAGATGTTATGCAAGCGTTGGTGAGATCTGCAATACAATGAGAGCCGTATACGGTGAATATAAAGAAACAGTAGTTATTTAAATGGAAACAACACATATAGAACATATCGGAATAGCAGTCAGGAATTTAGAAGAGTCCATTAAGTTTTATGAGGATACCTTCGGATTAAAATGCTATGCTATTGAGGAAGTTAAAGATCAGAAAGTCAGGACTGCCTTTTTTAAATTAGGACAAACGAAAATAGAACTGCTTGAATCTACTGAACCAGATGGACCGATAGGTAAATTCATCGAAAAAAGAGGGGAAGGCTTTCATCATCTGGCGTTTGCAGTTAAGAATATAGAATCAGCATTAGCTGAAACAGAGGAAAAAGGAATTCAGGTAATTGATAGTCAACCGAGGAAAGGTGCAGAGGGACTTGAAATTGCATTTCTTCATCCGAAATCTACCTTTGGCGTGCTTACCGAGTTATGTGAAAAGAAAGGAAAAGAATAGAAATTTTATATATGACTGATATAAATAAAAAGACTGATTTTTTCAAATCGTGGAAAATATTCCTGATCAGGAAGCATAATAAAAAAGAATTATTCTTTACGGTTATTATATTAGCCGGTGTACTGTTATGCTTTACAAGATTTTTGAATTATGTTGAATTAAGGGCAGGTTTTACTTTTACTGATCCTTTATTAAATCTATTTTCCCCCCTAGATCTTACATGGCTTATTTTCGGATTAATTTATATTGGACTGATTCTCGCTATATTCTTCTTTATAAAAGATCCTCATATATTTTTAACAGCTTTGCAAGCATATCTGGTGTTAGTTTTATTCAGAACGGCGGCTATGTACCTGTTACCTCTGAATCCTCCGTTGGATATGATTCCATTAAATGATCCCTTTGTGCAGATATTCGGATCGGGAGAAATATTAACAAAGGACCTGTTCTTTTCCGGACATACCGCTACACTTTTCATGCTTTTCATGGTTGCCAATAAAAGAATACCGAAGATTATATTTCTTTCATTCGCAGTAATAGTCGGATTTTCAGTATTATTGCAACATGTGCATTATTCCATAGATGTATTTTCTGCCCCATTTTTTTCATATACTTCTGTTAAATTTGCTGCGTATATTAAAAAAAGATACCAGCTTAAATATTAATGTTTTTGAAACATATACAGATAAATCGTGTTTAACCCCTTTAAGAACCTTAAAATAAAGGTTATTCCTTCAAATAATAAAATTATCAAGATCATGTACCTCTCTTTAGGTATCTTTTTTGTGGTAATAGGAACACTGGGGCTTGTAATACCCATAATGCCAGGTTTTATATTTTTGATTCCCGGGGCTTATTGTCTTGCAAAAGCCTCAACGAGACTACATAACAGGATGAAAAAGCACAGGCATATAGGAAAATATTTCCACAAGCATGAGGGCTGAAATGTCATTTGCATCAAGAACTGTAATAGTATTTGTCATCATGCTTCTGCTTGAATATTATTTTATAATAAAAGCGGACAGGACAATTACAGCAGTTTTTCCCAGAATTAACTGGAAAAGGTTTAATACATTAAAAAAAGTAGTCCTTATCTTTTTAAATCTTTACCCGCTAGTTCTTTTGGGATTTTATTTTTCAAATTCTAAACTCCCTGATATCCGGCTAATTGATTACGTGTTTATTTATCCTTTCTGGGTTTATATATTCATTGTGATTCAATCCGTATTATTTTTCCCTCTTTTTCTGATTGTAAAAGGTTTGATATATCCTTTTTACAAAAAGCATAAAGATGCCTACCTGAAAATTGAGAACAAATTAGTATTAGGACTTGTGGTGTTTTTTATTCTATATGTCCCTACAAGAATTATTTTTGATTATTATGCAGTATCCATACGCAATGTTGTATTTACAAAGCAAGGGCTTAATCCGGCATTGAATAATTTCAGACTTGTTATGATAAGTGATCTTCATGCCGACAGACATACCGATTCCGAAAGACTTGGAAATTATATTGACAAGGTTAATAATCTAAAACCTAACCTTGTACTCATAGGTGGAGACATGATATCGGGAAACTCCAGATATATTGATACCGTGGCAGAATATGTCGGGAAAATTAAAGCACAATACGGCATATTTAGCTGCCGGGGTGATCATGACTATTGGGCATACAGACCTGACATGCAAAGAAGTGTGGGGGAAATTACTGATGCATTGGGACGGTACAAGGTTCCCATGTTGAACAATGAAAATCTGAGATTAGATATTCATGGGGCAAAGATGTTGATTTCTTTTATTACATATACCTATCCGGATAAAATAAATCATGACCTTCTGGATAAGCTTTTATCTGACAAGAAAGAAGATTTGAATATATTATTATTACACCAGCCGGAAGGGGGAATTCCTGAAAAAGCCGCTCAAAAGAATTATGATCTTATGCTAGCGGGACATACACATGGAGGGCAAATTACTTTTCTTTTCCCTTTTATTAACCTCTCCCCCACTTTAATAGAAACAAGATTTGTAAGAGGAGATTTTCATATCGGGAATATGCTCCTGGTGGTAACACGCGGGCTGGGAATGTCACTTGTTCCGATAAGGTTAAATTCCACTCCCGAGATAACGGTAATTACTATTAAGGGAAATTAAACAACCGGAGAATCAATCTGGCATTAAAACAGCTATCTTTAATTTAATAGATTTTGGGTTTAAAGCAGCTATTACACAATTTATTTACAAAAAAGTATTTACATAGTGAATTTTTTCCAAATTTTAATTAGATTATAGTGTAATTTTTTTCATTATTAACAATTTTAAGGATTATATCATGAAGAGAAACTTTTTATTATTCGCTCTGTTACTTTCAATATTATTCTGGGGTGTAAATGCAGCTGCCTTTGCACAGGACCAAGTCACAAAAGACACAGTAATGCATAAAGTTAAAAAAGAAGTGATTAAGAAGGGTGATGTTAAAAAAGGTGAAGTCAAAAAAGAAGTGACGAAAACGGTAGAAACTAAAAATAATGGGATGAATACAGAAGTAACGAAAAAGGTCGAAGTTAAAAAAGATGGAATGACGAAAAACGTTAAAGTAGTTAAAACTGTACTTAAAGATAAAGAAATTGGTAAGACCGTCGACGGGAAGACTATCTATGAAGGTCCTAAGGGCGGAAAGTACACATTAAGTGATAAAGGGAAAAAAGTTTATATTAAGAAGGATGTAAAATAGTAAACTGTTGCTATCGATTATTAAAAAAGCCGTCCTGTTTTCAGGACGGTTTTTTATTTGATAACCATAATTATGAATTCATTACCGTATTCTGATGATTAATACTTTCGATATGTACAGCATCGAAATATTTCTGAATAAATTCTTCACTTAAACCTAAGAGTTTTCCTTTAATGCCTGCTTTTTCAAGAATCTCATTCCAGCGGGTCGGTTGAAGTATTGTGATATTATTATTTCTTTTATACTCACCTATCTTATCAGCTATTTTCATTCTTTGTGAAAGAAGCTGCATAAGTTCATCATCAAGTTGATTTATCTGCTCTCTAAATTTTTCAAGAGCAAGGTTAAAAGAGTTTTCTGTGGTGGTTTCATGCCGCCACTTAATATTATCAATAAGTTTTTTTAATTCCCGGGGAGTAATCTGCTGTTTCGCATCGCTTAATGCATTATCAGGATCTATATGACTTTCGATCATAAGACCGTCAAAATCCAGATCAATTGCCTTTTGAGAAAGTTCCTGGAGGATATCTCTTCTTCCGCAAATATGAGAAGGGTCGCAGATCATCATAAGGTGGGGATTCCTTCTTTTCATTTCGATAGCCATATGCCACATGGGCGCATTGCGGTATTCGGTATTGCCGAATGTACTGAATCCACGATGAACCAGACCGATATTTTCAACACCAGACTTTACAATTCTCTCAACGGCGCCCATCCACAACTCTATATCAGGGTTAAGTGGATTTTTAATTAAGACAGGGACATCTGTTCCTTTCAGGGCATTCGCAATATCCTGCACACTCAGAGGATTAACAGCGGAACGTGCACCAATCCACAAAACGTCAACTTCAAAATGGAGAGCATCCTCAACCTGTTTTGCTGAAGCCACTTCTACAGTGACAGGCAGCCCGGAAATTTTACGAGCATTCTGAAGCCATGGGAGCCCTTTCGTACCAACCCCTTCAAAAGTACCGGGGCGGGTACGCGGTTTCCATATTCCTGCGCGAAAGATGTCAACGACACCTGTTTCCGCAAGCTGGACGGCAGTTTGAAGTACCTGTTCTTCAGATTCGGCACTACATGGTCCGGAAATAATTAAGGGACGCTTTTTCCATTTATCTTTTATAGACTGCATTGTAAACTGTTTTGTCTTCATTATTTAATTCATTCCTTATTTTAATATTCTCTTAATTTCATTTGCCTGTTGAATAAGCTTATATAAAGTGTCGAACTCTTCCATTTCCAATAATTTTTTCATTTGTTTTAATTGAAATATCTGTTCATTGAGAACATCAAGGACATTACTTCTATTCTGTTTGAAAATTGGAATCCATGTGTCGGGACTGCTTTTAGCCAATCTCACAGTACTTTCGAATCCACCGCCTGCAAGTTCAAATATTGTATCTTCTTCTTTTTCTTTTTCGAGAACCGAAAGCGCAAGGGCAAAAGAGGTGATATGTGAAATATGACTAACATAAGCGGCGTGTAAATCGTGGCTTATAGCATCCATATAAAATTTATTCATTCCGAGGGAGTCGTACATTTTCTCCACAAGCGAAAGTGCATCCTCATCACTTTCTTCGCGGTTGCATATGACTGTAACTTTTCCTTTGAAACCATCTTTAACAGCGGCCCGCGGTCCGCTATATTCAGTTCCCCATATAGGATGAGTTGGGACAAACCTTTTTCTTTTGGGATGTGAGGATGCAGTTTTGACAATCTGCTCTTTTGTAGAACCGACATCAATTACAACCTGATTATCTATCAAATCAAGAACCGCCGGCAGCACACTAAGAGCCACATCGACGGGAACGGCAATAATTATTAAATCAGAATTTCTAACTGCATTTTGCAGATTGTCTATCTTATCAACAATCTGTAATTGCAGAGCGACCTGTGCGTTATCAATATTAGAATCAACGCCAATAACTTTATTACAAAAGGAATTTCCTTTAAGTGTGAGTGCAAGGGAGCCGCCAATTAAACCTGTACCTATAACTGAAACAATCATTCCATCTCCTCCATTCTTTTAATTGCTTCATCAAATTTTTCGATGGGGGCGCAAAGACTAACTCTAATATAACGGTTTCCCGAATTGCCGAATATTGCACCGGGTGTAATAAACACTCCGGCTTTATCCAGAATTTTATCCACAAAAGTATAACAATCTTTTTCGGAGTCATCGATTTTTGCCCAGATAAACATTCCCGCCTGGGATTCGCTAAAGACAGTCTTCAGATTTTTTAATAAAACAAATGCTTTGTTTCTCCTGCTTCGATATACTTTATTCACACTTTCATACCATTCTGCAGGGAGGGATAATGCTTTGGCGGCGGCCAATTGTAAGGGAAGGAACATACCGCTATCCATATTACTCTTGAAGCGAAGGACTTCGTTAATAATCTGCTCATTTCCTGCGAGCAAACCAATACGCCAACCAGCCATGTTATGCGATTTGCTTAAAGAATTCAACTCAATGGCAGTATCTTTTGAATTCTTTATGGATAGCAAACTTAATGGTTTATCATTGAGAATGAATGAGTATGGATTATCATGGCAGATTAAAATATTATGTTTATTCCCAAAAGCGATTACTTGTTCAAACAGTTCTTTTGACGGAAGCTGTCCAGTAGGCATATGCGGATAATTCAGCCACATCATTTTAACCTTACTCAGATCAAGGGACTCAAGAGAATTAAAATCAGGGAACCAGTTATTTTCTTCTTTCAATTCGTAATCTATGCAAACAGCGCCAGTAAGATAAACCGCAGAACGGTAAGCAGGATAGCCGGGATTAGGAACCAGGACTTTATCTCCGGGGTTAAGGAATGTCATACATATATGAACAATTCCCTCTTTAGAGCCGATTAAAGGAAGAATTTCTGATTCAGGATTCAAATCCACATTGTACCATCGTTTATACCAATTGCTCATAGCTTTACGGAGAACAACAGAGCCCCTATAGCTTTGATATGAGTGCTGATTAGGTTTTACAGATTCCTCGTTTAATGTTTTAATAACATCGGGATGAGGAGGTTGGTCGGGACTTCCGATACCAAGGTTAATAATCTGTCTGCCTTTTTTATTCAGATCATCAATCTCCTTAAGTTTCCGTGAAAAATAATATTCGCTTATGTTAATTAATCTGTCTGCTGTTTTTATCATCTTATGGTAATTCCTTTTTTATATATACCGTAGACTTTTAATTTTTCAGTAACCGGATGAATAGCATCAATAACCGAATTAAACTTTTCCAAAGAATCGAATTCCATATCAACATAGAAAGAATATTTCCAATCAGTGTCAGGGATGGGAAACGACTGGAGCTTTGAAAGATTTACCCCGCCATCTGCAATTATAGTTAAAACACGCGCAAGGCTTCCTTTTGAATGATCAGTTTGAAAGTAAAGGGAGGATTTATTCGGTTGATCCATATAGCCTATTTTATCTTCCCTTTGTAGAATAAGGAAGCGGGTATAATTATTTTTCAGAGTATGGATGTTCGGGACAATAATATCAAGACCATACATTTTTGCAGCAAGCCTACCGGCTATAGCTGCAGCATGTCTATTATGGTGCTGATGGATGAGCTGAGCACTAAGAGCAGTATCATCAGACTCGACAAGTTTCCAATCGAATTTTTCAAGGTAGTCCATACATTGGAGCAAAGCCATTGGGTGGGAATGCACTTCCTTTATATCTTTAAATTGAACATCAGGATTAACCATCAGGTGCTGCCTTATTTGAAGATAAATCTCGCCGATAACGTGCAGACTGCTTTTCTGAAGAAGGTTGTAATTTGGGAGAATGCTACCTGCGGTTGAATTTTCAATAGCAATTACCCCCCCATCTGAAACCTTTTTATCAGATGCCTGCCTGACAGTCTCCCTAAAAGTTGCGCATGGGAGAACTTTAACATTATCGCCAAAAAAATGGTTAGCAGCTTCCTGATGGAAACTTCCCTCAAATCCTTGTATTGCTATTCTTTTTTCCATAATAATAAAAAACCCGGCCATTTGACCGGGTGACTTTGTAAATTTTTTGTTTTCAGGCTTTTAATTTAAGCAAAAGTCTCCCGGATTATTTCCGTAGAAATAAAAATAAAAGTAGTAAAACAACAGGAATACTTTAACTTTTTTCATTTGGTATTAAATTAAAAATAATTTTCTTAAGATACAATTATAAAAGCATATAAAAGGGCCTTTTTTCTTAGATTTTAATTGATGGATATGATCCAAGTCAACATTCTTACAATGTTTTTAGTTTAATATTGCACATTCGCTAGCGAATAAAACTCGTTTTATAGGTAATTCTTTGGTATATATATGAAAAATGTCCTTATTGTAGAAGATGAAACTATATTTGCTCTAGATCTGAAACGGATACTATCAAAAAGTGGTTTTAATGTTTTAAGAGTCTTCACGGAAGGGACCAGGGCTGTAGAATTTGCACTCGAAGAAAAACCTGATGTGATCTTAATGGATATCAGTTTAAAGGGAGAATTAAATGGGGTTGATACCGCAAGGAAGATTTATAAGCATTATAAACCGCTGATAGTATTTATTTCTGCCTTAGATAAACTTGCATTTGATTTCTCGGGTCTCGAATATAAGTTTATGTCAAAACCGATATTAGATAAAAACCTGATTTCTATTTTGAATTATTCTTAAAGTACATTATTCCCACTCTTTTTCTCCTTTCTCACAAAAAACTACTCTTTAGAAATTTACAAATATATTTTGATATTAAATGTGTGATATTCGTCTAAGGGAACGCCTGAATTAAATCAGGTTTTACCTGATTGATACAGATGTATATAAAAAATAGATTGCCATCAACAATAATGACCAGGACTTATAATGGAATCTGAATATATACTGATAATTGATGATGATAAAGAATTTTTAGCATCTGTCCTTGATTTTTTAATTGTGCATATGAATTGTGAGAATGTTATTTGGGCAGTTTCTCCTGAAGAGGCAGAGGAGAAAATTAAAACATATAAACCCAGATTAGTAATTCTCGATTTGGGAATGAAAAAGTTAAGAGGGACTGAAATTTCATCCGTAATCAATGACAACGGGAATTCTCCTGTAATAATAATGACAAGCATTTATGATAATGATGATTACCTTGAATTAACACATGACCTTGGCGGTGATGGATTTTTTCGAAAGGACCAAGTTAAAACCGCATTACCCAAACTGATGGAATTTCTACATTCGGATCATCACGGCATTAATCCTAATAATGACATATTCCGTGACAAATCTTACTTATTGAATTAGACCGTTCATAACCTCCTTCCACAGAAGAAATGGCTGTCCTGATAGCAGGGCAGCCATCTTTTGTAAATAATACATTCAATAAAATATTTTAGTTGTACATAATTTAATAGCACATCAACTGTATAATTAATGTGAGTTATTAGAAATTGGCAGTAATCATTACATATGACCAATAACCGATGTCATCTCTTGATATTTTAGTAGTATTGAAATACGATTTCATCAGATTTCCCTGACCGAATAAACTACCGCCCCATGTTATTGTAGTTCTTTTAAGAAAATTATAAGCTACAGTAAGATCAAGTTCTCTTCCAAGGTCCGACATACCGGCACTATTTTTTACATTAGAACTGAGAAAATGTAAATTGGCTCCGAATGTGAAATCACAATCTTTGGGTGTATAATTAGATGTAAAGTAGAAATCATTTATACCAAGACTGTATGAAGTTGATGGAGATTTGTAAAAGTAATCCATATATCCATAAAACCGGTGTGCAGTAGCATACGAACAATAGAAAGTGTTAATCTTATCAGTCGTTGTTTGTTTAGTACCGGAAACAAGATCGGCACCAAGTCCTAATTTAACATCTTCAATTTTACAAAATCCCTGCATTGAAACTAAATAAGCTTCAACATATTTGGCTCCTCTTTTTCCGGTTTGTAAAGCAGCATCAGTAAGAGAAGAAAAGATGCCATAATCTCCGCGATGGGTTAATCCTAATGTTGCAGTTTTGTTATCATCATCTTTCAAATTCGTCTGCTTACGGCTAATATCATAATAGGTAAATAGGTCCAAGGAGTTGTTGGTGCAAATATTAGTATTTAACCAGAAGCCGTATATGCTTGAACCAGTATCGCTTTTTGCGGGGTAGTTATATGCCGATGAGGACGCTGAAGTTACATATGCAGTGCCTTCATAAGTTGACAGAGCAAAAAGATCAACCTTAACCTGGGAGCCGAAAGAGAATTTTACTCCATCGAAACTTCTTCCCGTATAGGTCCAGTTACCGGCGCCAAAGAACCGTTCAGTACCATAAACCATTTCAAATCTTCCTGCCTGAACAGACATGGGGAGGTCCAAGGGGTCTATTAGCTTAACAAAACCCTGATGAAGATCAACATTTTTAATGCTAGTGGTTACATTTGGTTCTTCTCCAAATATTCTTGAATCCTGCAGCTGAGTATAAAGGTAGATCTTATCTGAAATATCTGCTTTTAGTCCTATTCTTGTTCTGAGACTTGAGAAAACAAGGGGATAAGTTTTATTAGAAAAATCCCTTCCGTCGAGCTCAGTGCGAAGCTGAATCTGTCCATCAAATGTCCAGTCAGTTTTATTTTGTGAAAATGAGGGAAAAGCAAGCACTAATGAAATGAGAATTGTAGTTAACAATTTGTTCATCTCGGAATCCTATAATAATGATTATATAAGTGAATTTGAATACATTTAATAATTACAGGACAAAAATAGAGAGCTGGTTCTATTTGTTATATAACCGGCAGTTTGAAACCGTATTTGCTTAAAATGTCTTTTACTTTCTTCATATCAAGGAACTTAACAAAATCGAGAAGTTCTTTTTTCTTTTCCGATTTCTTCAAGACAACGTAAGCCTGTTCCAATTTAGAATAGCTTTTTTCATCTATTAAAAAATATTTCCCTTTGGTTGACATTTCAGGAGAAAGGGCTAGTGAAAGGGCAATCAAACCAACTTCGGCATTCCCTGTTAAAACAAACTGCGCCGCCTGAGATATATTGTCGCCTTTGACAATTTTATCTTTAATTATATCGTAGAGTTTGTAATAGTTAAGAGACTCAACAGCTCTTTTACCATAGGGGGCTACTTCAGGATTGGCGATAGAAATTTTCTTTATTTCATCTGATTTAAGAAGATCAAGTCCCTTTGAAACATCCTTTGTGGCGCTCCACAAAACAAGATGTCCAACGGCATAAATTGTTGGTTTACCCTTGATAAGTTTTTGTTCCTCAAGTTTATTAGGAAAACTTACATCTGCAGAGAAGAAAAGATCGAAAGGCGCCTGGTTTGTAATCTGCTGATAGAGATTACCGGAGGAACCAAATATAACATCAACCTTGATATCCGGATGTTTTTCTTTGTATAACTTAGTAATATCATCAAGGGCATTGCGGAGATCGGCTGCGGCTGCGATTGTAATTGACTGTGCGTTTATTTTAACCAGTGCGGCAAACAATAAGAGGAGCAGTAATTTCTTTACCATAAAAGTAAGTCCTGTTTGTTAAACTTTAAATTTTATGGGTTTCAAACGTAATACTTTTCTGATTAAATGCAAAATTATTTTTTATACAATGACAATTTATCCTTCAGATGGAATTCGAAAAGGACAAGGTGTTGACAATGGTTTGGCATCTGAAACCGTTTTGAAAGCGTATTTTTAAGAAGATAATGTAGATTAAAAAAGGGGGGTATTAAAGGAAAAATCTAGCCGTTCTCGCCTGTAAGGCGGGCAATCTGCAGCAGACAAAACCTTAAAAGGTCCTGCTGTTTGGGAGATAACGCCTGTTCTTCAATTTTGATAATTCTTTCAACTTCTTTTATAGCGCGAATAATATTAATCGGTATTTCAACCATTCCTTCGGAAATTACAGAGAGATATTCGAAGGCAGTTGCAAGGAATTGATGCATGTTATCGTCACCCGACATTTTTAATACATTTGACAGATCAGTTGGGAGTTTTAATTTCTTGGGAGCGAACGGGAGTTCTTTCGTCTGCGGGTTGGAAGATAATGAATATAATGCAATGGCTAATTCGACAAAACTTGCAACACGCTGCATTACCGGCTGTTCCAGTAAGTTCCACATTTTTGCACGCCAGAATTTTACATCTTTAGGAACAAGCAGTAATTCTTTAATTTCATCAAACCATTTGTTATCTACATTACCTTTGATCGAGGATAAAAAGATTTCAGGATCTGTGTTAAAAAAACCGGGCTGCAGTACAATCGCAAGATCGGGACGGAGAGTCGGCAATAAATCCGAAATAAATTTATCTCCTTCAAAAAAATCCGTCGGGTTCAACCCATGTCTTCTTAAAAGCTCTTTCTGGAAAAATATTAAATATTTACCGAAGGAATCGATATCTTCCCTTAACGCAAGAAACGCAGAATTGCCGGCAGGGAATGCATTTTCCATTCGATTCAAATAAGTTAAATCAACATCATGATAAATGCGCAATGTGTGTAATATTTCATAGACGGGAAGATTTGGTAAAATTCTGTCTTCAATTAAGCTAATAGATTCGCCTAAGTCAAAATACTTTTGTGAGAAGGTGTCCAAAGCGCGAAACAATCCTGTTGTTAATTGGTTAGTACCCAATACTGCAGTTTGCGATTGATTATGAGATATTGCACGGAGAAGACTACCATAATGGGAAAATGGGATTGTCTCCGCAATTCTTTCGAGTATTTTTTGACCAGCACCGCCGGAAGCTCCCTGTCCCGGGCGGACAGTAGGTCTATCTCTCAGGGGGGGAGTAGTGCGTGAAATGAAATATGAAATAATATGAATACCGACAACATCCTCTTCCCTTCCATACAAAATCTGCCTAAAGTTTTCGGTAACAATCGATAAAAATTCATCAAAGAGATTTTCTTTTCTTCCAACGGTAAGCCGTTCCAATTCTTTCAGACCGCGTGTTTTAAATTGAAGCCGGGTTTCGACAAGCGGTTCACCGGCGCGGATTATTTCTTTTTCATAAAACATCTGCGCTTCTTTTACGTGATAAAGCAACTGGGCTAATTCATTGACTGAAATATGGCGCAGTTTTTCGGAAATGTTGCTCTGAAAGGTGCGCAAATCACCACCAGCAAAAACTCCTATTAATGGAGTCGCAGCATACTCCGTACTTTTTTTGGTCGATTCATTTAAATGTTCTGAAAACCTTTTCATTGAATCTTCAGATCTAATAAATGCGGGCTGACCAACAACAGGCGAATAATATCCACCCTGGCGCTGCATCGGTTCGCCGCTTCCCATTTTCATTCTTACAATTCCGAGCAATCCTTTTTCTGCAAGCCATGCGGTTAACTGATACTTGGCTTCTTTGTATAAGTTCATACCGGCAGTTTGACCTATCTGCTGGCTCAAATCTGATCCGGCTACAAATATTTCAGTAATTATTTCAGCAAATCTTTCGCGGGTTTCCTGATTCAACCTTCTGCTTTGTAACGAGTATTCCCAAATTTTATTCAGGTAATTTTGAAGATTCTTTACCGAATCAGTATCTTCAAACAAGGGGATAAGCCAGACGGAAGGAATTTCCAACTTAGGATTATCGCGAAGAATCTGCTCCCGTTGCGCTCGTAATTTCCTATCAAGAGATATCAACACTTCAGGTTTTGTAGACATACTCACCTGCAAAGCCATTACCATTCCGGGATTGCCATATTTACCTGCAATTTCATTTATCTCCATCATATTATGAATTGTTGTATCGATGGCAAACTGATCCTGAGCAGTAAGCAGCTTTTGATGAATACGCGGAGTAATAATAAAACGCTTTAATAAATCTTTATACAAACAAACTTCTAAAGCCAGCTCACGATTGTTTATGTTCTTTTGAATTGAAGAAAGGGATTGATGCAGAACCTTTCTGATTTTTTTATTCAATGAGAAATAATATTCGAGAGTATCCCTGCGTTTTTTACGAAGGTCAAGCATTTTCCGTTCGAGGCGGTCGTTATGGTGCCAAAGAGAAGTGAGCGGATCCCTGGCAATATGAAGCTGCATTCCCATCCGTCTCATTTTCCCCGGTTTAACATTAAAGGGAAGAATACCCCGATATCTTTTTTCAAGCTGATGGGTAAGACTTGTTATTTCATTCAATAAATTTGAGAATTGTTTATTAGTCTCAGGAAGTTTTTCAATTTCAACAAGAAGCGAAGAATCGATCTTAAAAGATTTATCACTTTTTAGAAGTGATTGAAGCAATCTACCCTGCCTTGCAACATTTTCAATCAGAACCGCTGCAACTAAACTATGCCCTTGTCCCGATGGTCTATTGCTTCCATCCCAATCACCCCAAAAGGACAGAAAAGTTTGAAACGGTTTATTTGAGTGTAAGTTACTATAGTTTTCGGCGGTAATAATGGAAATTAAATCGAGAACCAATTCCTGGGGTTCCTGACTTGAAACAATCGCCACATTCAATCCGAGAAATTCTTTTATTAATTCATCCGCCAATTGTTGAAGCAATGCCGGGAAAATAATTTGACTTTTAATTACACCAGCAATTAAGTCTTCAAATAATAAATCGACTTTGAGCGAATACATTTGGGTTGGATGAACTGTCCTATCATATAATCTTTGTTTAAACTCTTTTTCTCTTCTTTCCAAATTATCTTTAAAGAACTCTTTTTCAAGGGAATCAACCAGTCCTTTTCCTTTATCGGCCAAAGCCATTTCTATGGCTTCATTTATGATTGTCAGCCGTTCATTAAATTTCTGTTTAAATATTGCTAAGCGATCCGGTAAAAACCCTTTAATAAAATTTTTCTCGTATTGCGAACCACGCAATAAATCAATGTGGAGCTGAAATTGTTTCCCATACCTAGAATTACATTCTTCGGAAATTTTTCGTTCAATGGAATTCCATTTATCATAAAAATCATTATTTATAAATGATGATTTTACAGCAAGCGGTTTTACCTCAAATTGTTTCCGGTTATAATTTGCCGTTTCTTCACCGATCATTCTATTAAGATCAATCAGAACTCTTCTTGTTTTTTTAAGGAGAACTTCAGCGTTATCGGTTCCGCCTAGGGTTAACCGAAATGTTTTGCGTCCTGATTCAAAACCCTTTGCTGTCCGCGCAAAAGTCGAAAGAGGAATAAGACCTATGCCTTGTCTTGCCAATCCGGAAGCCAACCAATCCAGTGATAATCCCGAAGGCAATTTATCGATTATCATTTGAGGATACATGCTGCCTTTTGGGGCTTTAATATTTATACCAAATCTATTCCTATCGGAAGGAAGATTGGAAACGGCTTCTTTTAAGGAATTCATTCTTTCCTCAAAAATTGAATTCCGGAGCCGCCAATAAGCGTTGGCTGATTCTGTTTTATTACGATAGAACAGATATGCTAAAAATATAGCGCCAATATTGGGTTTAACAGTTGAAATAACATCCTTAAACTTTTTGAATAATTCACTGTTACGAATTTCGATAACCGAGAGGCGCGCACCAGCAAACGAATCTGTCTTTGACACGGAGTGGATGGTAACCATGTAATTAGACTGATCTTCACTGATATAGCCATTTTCGAGAAGCTCGAAAGTTAACTGCCGGATTGTCTTTATCTGTTTTAAAATGCTGAGCGGAACAACGTTCTGGTACGAAAGGTCGTCGATGATGAAGATATTTCTTTCAAGAAGCCATTTAATTAATCTTTTTAGTTCATTGGAGTTGAAAACCTGACCTGTTGCATTGTGGGGATTGTTCAGTGCAACGGCACCATATTTATTCCAGTTTGGATCGCTGGATATTTTAGAATCAACTGTGGCTATTATTCCATCGATATCAAGTTCAAAATCATCAGTTAAAGGAACAACTGAAACTAACGGAAAACAATGTTCATAAGTCCAGCTTAGATCCGGAATTACCACCTCTTTTATTCCGCAATGAAATCCGAGCAATCCCAGGCCGGAACGTGACGATCCGCTGACTACCAGACAATTATTTTTCCTATATTCCGGATGGTGTTTTAAGAATGAATAAAGAAAACTGTTTATTAATTCCTCCGCCCAATCCACCGAATCAATATTTTCGATACACCGGTCAAGCAGATCATTTATTTCAGTATTTGAAAACTTATCGAATGAAAATATTGATGAAACCAATTCTGATTTCTTAGCAAGATTTATTTCTAATTTGGAAACTTTTTCAGAGACATTTTCGATAAAGTGTGCTTTCTGATTAATTATTGAATTTAACCTATCCTCGATATTATTGAAATAAATCCCGCCTATATTACTGCCAATAACAGGAACGGGGAATGTTTCATGAGCCGATGCAATCTCTAAATTATTTTCTTTAAGAATGTGATTATTAAAGATCAATTTTTCTTTAAGAATGAAGGAGAGCAATTCAACTTCAGAAGCTGAAGGAGTACCTTTCAACTGGAAATGGATATTCTCTATAACCTTAATAAAATCGGAATTACCTGCTAAAAAGACAATTGACAGATCTTTTAATGAAGGAGAAAATATTTCCGGAGTCAGCAAGCGAAGGACCCGGTTTATCATTTTGGCTTCTCTTGCAAGAGAAAGGTGGTTGGGGGCATTATTGACTTCGATAAAGAAAAGAGGATATTCCAAACTCAATTGTCTCAGGCTTCTTCTTGTTTCTTCTAAAGTATTCTTACCCAACAATAAAAAGGTTGGAACATCCGGCGAATTAAATAAGTGTTGCCGGAGGTGTTCAATTAGTGTTCTTTCATTATCTGATAAAACTTTGATTTCAAGATCAGGAAATTGATTTAAATGGGGAGGCAGATCAACGCCAAACAATAAAATATTTGCCGGAAGATTTACAAGATACTCAGATAAAGAATGGAATAAAATTCGCAGAGCCTCAAAAATACCACCGGACGATAAAATAATTTCGCGGTTGCCGGATGACTCACCCAGGTTATACGATAATGGTTCCTGCTGATTTTTAATGAGCCAATCATTAAAATACTTTACAAGATAATTAGGTTCTCCTTTTTTAAAACCACCGCGAGGCATATACGGGGCGCTTTGATTGATGAGATTAATATAGAATTCTAATTTGGATTTCTCATCAGAATTCCATTCAAGGTGTTCAATAATTGCTTCAAGATCATCCTCATTGAATTCTTCTTTCTGAAAATCAATACCTAAGATCATTCTCAAGTACGCAGAGGAAAGCCTTTTATCCTGCACAGGATTTCCGATATGAAAGTTGACTTTTTCCTCTGCCGGAACAGACGATGAAGCAGTAGCCTCACTTACTTCGGAAACTTTAGCCGCTTTTACCTGTCTTAGTTTAAAATATTCCACCGGATCAGTATATTTTATCATATAGATATCAGGGGAATTTCCTTATTGATTTTTCTCTTCGGTCTTTTTTGAATTATTGACAGCAGTTTGAAGGAATTGCTGAAACATACTGATCAGGTCCGAACCCTTAGAGATATCATTTGGGGACAACGTAACAATTGTCTTGGCATTTTTTAATGATTGGCTTGCTTCAGCCAGACGTGCCGCCTGCGGAGTAAGCATTAATAATTCGGGACTGTTTTTAAGCATGTTAAGCTCTTCATTGTCCAATTCGAGCTGCATTCTTTTTCTGCTTAATTCATCTTCAATTCTTTTTTGTGCGAGTGATGATTCCTTTTCAAGGACTGTTTTCTTCAAGTCATATTTTTTTAATTCAAGATCATTTTCGAGCAATGCTATTTCTTCATCTGCCTTCAGTTTAGCTTTTGCCGCATGAATTCTTGCCTGTTGATTGAGAATTTCCGTTTGTTCTAAAATTCTTGCCGATTCCTGCTGACGCATCGCTTCAGCTATTTTAGTATCAAGAGCTTCGAATGATTGAACAGTTAATGAAATAATTTCGAGTCCCAAAGTATTTCTGCTGATATTTACTTTCTGTTTCAGATAATCGTAAATCTTTGCAGAAGATAATTCTTCGATTTCGTATCTCTCGGTATATTCTTTAACGATACTATGAATTATGGTTTCGAGTTCTTTTTCAGCTTTAGTAACGGCGATATTGCTCCATCCTCCGACCCTAATTAACTCAGGGATATGGTCCAGGGCGGCAGCGACACTAACAGCAAGTTTCACTTTAATATCAAGATTACCTTTTGCAGTGGCTTCAATATTCATTTGAGCCGAATATGTAGTTTTCGGCAATGCTATACTAAAGTGTTTAGGATAGAATCGGGCTGTTCTTATAATAATTTTACCATGGGATTCGAACAGAATCAACTGGTCAGGTTGTCTTTGCCGATATTCTAAAAAGAATATGACCAGAAATACAAGCACTAAAATTCCAACAGTTATCCACATACAATTATCTCCTAATAATTTTCCGTCTTTATTGATTATGAAAGGAAAAGGTCTAAAAAGTTTAATATAAGCAATTTTATGAATAATTATATATTTTTTTTGCGGTCTAATAAAAATAAAGGGGAGCGAAGGGATATAGAATGTTTCCCTTTACACCAAGGAATAAAAAAAGCCTGAATTAATAAAAAATCAGGCTTTTTCTTAGTAGCGGGGGCAGGACTTGAACCTACAACCTTCGGGTTATGAGCCCGACGAGCTACCAATTGCTCCACCCCGCGATATTTAGTAAATAAATATACTGATTATATGGTGGTAAGTCAAATATGGATTGGGAGAGAAATTCCCATTATTGATAACATGAAACAATCCAAACAGGTAACTGTTTAGAATAATTACAATAGTTAACTTGTTATAAATAAAGGATTTATGGGGTGGTTTAGTCTTGGTTGTTACCTGGTTCTTACCAAATTGTTACTCGATCCTTACCAATTTGTTACCTGGTTCAGTCTTCAACGTCGCTTCTGTGTCTCTTCAACGTTACTTGAAGTTTTTGAGTGGAGAGGTTAACCGTCAATATTATTAAAACTTGCAAAAATTCCATCGATAGTCTGGGAACGGGCATGAATTTCGTTAAGCTTTTGAATGATCCTAAGAATTTCTTTACGTCTTTCGTCAACGAGGTTTATAACAAAATCACGCACATCAGGCTGGTTACATTCATCAAGTATGCATTCATAAAATCGCACAGTTGAGGCTTCTTTCCGCAATGCTTCATTCAACATTGCACAAGTATTTTTACATGCGTGCAAACATTTTATTTCTTTTTCTTTCATATTTACCTCAAAAAACGGGAGATCCAGATTGATTATTGAACAACTAAATGTTCTAATTCTTTTGCAAGCTGCTGACCTAACAGGAGCGCTTTTTCGTTTAAAGGTATCGTGTCGTGGTGCCTTTCCGGCAGCACCTTCTTTAATGCCTTTAATATATTTTCAATTTTAAGGATTGGGCGAATTTGAAGAAACGCGCCAACCATAATCATATTAGCTACCTGCTTTTTATTTAATTTAAGGGCTTCCTCGGAAGCAGGTATAGAATAAACCTCAATATCATCGCGTGTAGGAGGATTTATTATTGCGGAGGTTTCGTACATTATGAGTCCGCCGGGTTTAACTGCTTTTTCAAATTTGTCAAGCGAAGGCTGATTTAACACAATAGCTGAATCGAACCTTGCTACCATAGGGGAACTGATTTTTGTATCGGAAACAATTACTGTACAATTAGCCGTGCCGCCTCTCATTTCAGGACCATAGGATGGCATCCAACTAACTTCTTTATTTTCGATCATAGAAGCGTAAGCGATAATCTGTCCCATTGACAGCACTCCCTGACCTCCGAACCCTGCGAAAATTATTTCATGTGCTTTTTGCATTAAAAATTTCCTGGTTTCAATTAAACTTTTATTTAGAAACTTTAATATCGCCCAACGGATACATTGGGAACATATTTTCTTCTATCCACGTCATTGTTTCAAGAGGAGTTTGTTTCCAGCCAGACGGGCAGTTAGAAACAACTTCAATGAAGGAAGTTCCTTTATTGAGTTTCTGGTTCTCGAAACCAATCCTTATAGCTTTTTTTAATTTCCTACATGAATTAACATTGTTGATAGATTGTCTGGTTACATAATAAGCACCGGGGAGCATTGCAATCATTTCGGTAATCTTTAAAGGATAGCCAACTTGTTTAACATCTCTTCCATAGGGTGAAGTAGAAGTAACCTGACCTGCTAAAGTAGTCGGTGCCATTTGTCCGCCTGTCATTCCATAAATGGCATTGTTAATAAAAAACATAAGTATATTTTCGCCCCTGTTGACAGAATGGATTGTTTCGGCAGTACCGATTGCCGCAAGATCTCCATCCCCCTGATAAGAGTAAACAAATTTATCGGGGCGGACTCTTTTAATACCTGTAGCGACTGCGCTTGCCCTGCCGTGAGCAGCTTCCTGCATATCAACGTCCATATAATTATATGCAAAGACAGAGCATCCAACGGGGGCTACACCGATTGTGGTATCCTGAATACCCATTTCCTCAACCACCTCCATAATTAATTTATGAACGATGCTATGACCGCATCCCGGGCAATAATGAAGCGGGGTATCAGTTAATGTAGAAGGTTTTTTATAAACGCATTCCAGATCTTCAATTAATAGTTCAGATTCCATTGTTTCTCCTAAAATACGCCCACGCTTTGTTTTTCAATAATGCTCTCTATTTCTTCAAGAACATCATCCGGTGAAGGAATCATTCCCCCCATTCTTCCTTTAAAGTGAACAGGTTTTATTCCGTTTACCGCAAGAGCCACGTCTTCAACCATTTGCCCAGCGTTCATTTCGACATCAAGAATGAAGTCAACTTTTGCTGCCAATTCTTTTATTCTTACAGAAGGGAACGGGTAAAGGGTTATTGGTCTAAGGAGTCCAACTTTAATTTCTTTTTCGCGGGCAAGTTCAACAGTTTTCTGGCAAATCCTTGCAGAAAGACCGAATGCGACAAGAAGTACCTCAGCATCTGAAGTCTGAAACTCTTCAAAGCGAACTTCGCTCCGGAGTTTTTTATAATTTTCCTGAAGTTTCAGATTTATTTCTTCCATTTTTTCAGATTCCAAATGGAGGGAAGTAATAATATTTCTTTCTCTTGTTGCGGGTTTACCCAAGGTAGCCCAATCAGGAATTGTATGAGGAAGGGAACCTTCTTCGGGGAGATCGACCTTTTCCATCATTTGACCGAGAGCGCCGTCGGATAAGATCATGGCGGGCATGCGATATTTTTCCGCAAGTTGGAATCCGAGAAAAACAAAATCCGCCATTTCCTGAACAGAGGAAGGAGCTAAAACTATCAGGTGGTAATCGCCATGCCCTCCGCCCTTCACAGCCTGGAAATAATCACCCTGAGACGGCTGGATGGTACCGAGACCGGGACCGCCACGAACGACATTAACTACTAGGCAAGGAAGCTGTGCAGCGGCAATATATGACAAACCCTCCTGCATTAAACTTATTCCGGGACTTGAAGATGTTGTCATAACTCTCGCTCCTGCACCTGCGGCTCCGTATATCATATTTATTGAGGCAACTTCGCTTTCTGCCTGGAGGACAATTCCATGGCGTTTTGGGATTTCGGCTTCAAAATATTCCAGAATTTCTGATTGAGGAGTAATAGGATAACCAAAATATGCATCCATACCAGCTCTAATTGCAGCTTCGGCGAGGGCTTCATTTCCTTTCATTAACCTGGTTTCGGTTTTTTTTATTTTTTCGCCCATATGTTTTCCTTATCCGATTACTTCAGCAGGAGTAGTTTTCCTGACTGGCTTTGGCTGACGATAAACGGTTATGGCGGATTCAGGACATATTATTGCACAATTAATGCACCCAGTACAATTATCCTTTATTAATTCCACATATTTATAACCATTTAGATTGATATGGCTTGATAATCCGAGGCTTTCCTGAGGACACGCGCTAATACAAAGCTCGCATCCTTTGCATACCTCGAGTCCGATAATCACAGTTCCTCTAATCATATTAACTTCAATTTTATTGAGAAAACAAACTTATGTTAACTTTAGGCAAGTTATATGCCAATCTATTAAATCATTTTAAGCAAAGAATTTAATATAAATTGCCATAAATAGGAAGCATATTGAAAAAATTATTCTTGTTTTCGAGAAGGGAAAATGTTTAAATATACGTCAAAATCATGGTTTTTGACCTTAAGTAAAACACCTTAGAGGTTTTAGAAACCTCGAAGGTGTTAAGAAAGGATCATGTTTTTTACGGCGTTAACCCAGCGAGGATTATCGTTAAGGCTTTCGACTAGCTGCAGGTGATTACCCCCATTTTCCTTAAACAGAAGAGAATAATCCTGACCGATCTCTACGATAGTTTCCAGACAATCGGCAACAAAAGCCGGGCTGAATACGATAAGTTTTTTTGTACCCTTTTTGGCATGTTCAAGTATTACCTTATCTGAAAAAGGTTCAAGCCATTTTTTATCAAGGCGGGACTGGAAACAGACAGTATGTTTTTCCTGCGGTATATTTAATTTTTCGGCTAATAATCTTGTGGTTGCATAACAGGCAGCCTTATAACAATATATATTTGACTCATTGATATCAAATTCGCAGTTATGATCACTGCATGGTTTTCCATCTGTGTAAACCTTGTCAACCTGCCGCACAGGCAAGCCATGATAACTGAAAAGAACATGATCGTAATCAGCGATATTATGTTTTTGTCCTTGTTCAACAACTGAATTTATATAACCCTCATTATTATAAAATTGACTAATAATTTTTAATTCAGGAATTACCCACCATTGTTTAATAATTTTAAGAGCTTTTTCAATTGCTGAACCGGTGCTAGCAGAAGCATACTGCGGAAATAATGGGAGGATAATAATCCGTTCATATCCTTTTTTATGCATCCTCTCAAGAACAGAATCCATTGATGGACTTTGATATCGCATTGCTAATTCTACTTCAAAATTACTGCCTAGCGCAGCTTGTAGTTTTTCTTTAAGACTTTCACTATAAAAAAGAAGCGGCGAACCTTTTTCTGTCCAAAGCTGTTCATATAATTTGGCTGATTTGGGAGCGCGGAAAGGAACGATAATAACATTTACAAGAAATTTCCTTAACAGATATGGAATATCTATTACACGCGGATCATTAAGAAATTCAGAAAGGTATTTCCTGACATCAGAAACAGAGGGGCTGTCAGGGGTTCCCAGTTGAATTAATAATACGCCTGTCATTTAAAACTAGCCCCCTGCTGAGTCATAAAAGGATGAATCTCGTAGGAAAGGCGACCGGATTGAATTGCAGGATCTGTTTCGGTTAACTTCTTCGCTTCTTCCAAAGTAGGGACATCAAAAACGAAAATACCTCTCAGATCGCCATCATCAAGAAATGGTCCGGCGATATTGAGTTTTCCGGTCTGAACAAGCCTTGTAATATTTTCCATATGAGCCATTTGGAGATTCTCCACTTCAACAGAATCCTGATTCCGGTGCGGACCTTTTTTAAGTAAAACCATGAAATAATTCTTCATCACGGGTTTTCCGATTCCTTTATCCTGAGCAAGAATAAAAGAAAAGGTAACTGTAATTAAAGCAAGAATAAGCAGCGATTGTCTCAGCATAAAATTCCTTAAAATTTTAATACCCGAATATACAAATGTAAATTTATTGAAGATAATTAAAAATTTATTAGGTATTTTTTAATAAGAACAAATTACGTATTTATGAAAGTCACCGTCAAGATTAAAGAATTGAAACTGAGCACTTCGACAGAGAAGAAGGTTCTATTAAAAGATATTTATTTTGACCTTTGTGAGAAATGTATCTATACAATACTCGGAAAGAATGGGAGCGGCAAATCAACCTTAATAAAATCATTAGCAGGACTGCTGGATAAAAGATTTTATTCGGTTAATGGATCGATCATCGCAGATAATATTGATATTCTTACTGCTACTGAGGATGAACTGATAAGCATTAGAAGAAAAAAGATAAAATATGTTTTCCAGGATGCAGCAAACAGCTTTGATCTTTTGAGAAAACTGGGATATTATTTTAAAAGATTCGGGCTTGATAAAGATGAATCAGAAAAATTATTAGGTTACTTTCTATTACCGCATTTAAATGAATTAAGTCAAATGTACCCTTATGAATTAAGCGGCGGAATGGCACAGCGGTTAAGTTTTGTCATTGCATTATTAATGAATCCAGAATTACTTATTCTTGATGAACCAACTTCGGGTATTGATCCAGCGATTGCCAATCTGATTTTATTAAAAATCAAAGAGTTTATATCGGGAGATAAAAAAACTGTGTTGCTTGTTACGCAGGATATTGAATTTGCAAAATCCGCGGGGGGAGCGACTGCACACATAAGGGACGAGGTTCTTTCCACTTTCAAGCCTAATGAAGAATATTTCAGCTCGGAAGAAATACTATTTAAGAATAGCTGGGGAGAATTATGACTCATTTTCTGAAGGTCGAAAATATATCATATTTTATTGATAAGGAAAAACCCATTCTGAGGAATATTTCATTTGAATTAAATAAGGGGGAAATACTTGGGATCGCAGGTGAGTCAGGGAGCGGAAAGACTACTTTAGGGAAAATTATTGCAGGTTTAATAACTCCATCTGAAGGGAGGATAATATTTACTAAACCTCCCGGATGGGAGAAGACAAGGGTATCCCCTATTCAGATCCTATTTCAAAATAATGGAGAAATATTAAACCCTTTCCGCAGAATTGATTCCGTAGTAAAAGAAGCCCTGAAGTTAAGGAACGGGGAAATTATTAATCCAGATGAGGAAGCTGATAAAATATTTCTATCCTTAGACATGAAGGAAAATTTGAGAATGAGAAAAGGATATGAATTAAGCGGAGGGGAACAGCAAAGAGGAGCTCTTGCGCGATTATTAGCAGTTAAGCCTGTAGTGCTAATTCTTGATGAGCCCTTTTCGGCGCAGGATCCCGATTCACAATATAACTTCCTTGACTTATTCAAAAAAATAAACAGCAATATGGAGGTGACCTTAATTTGCATTTCACATAACCTCAGAATACTTAAAGAGTTGTGCAATAATTTGTTGATTATTTATCGGGGATCAATTGTTGAGCGAGGGAATTGTGCCACAATATTCAATAATCCTTCACATCCTTATACAAGGTTTTTATTTAAGGCAGACAATTACAAACTTACCTATGATGAGTTCAGAAATGAACCATATAATATTCCAGAACCGGATTAAAATTGGCAGAATAAGACTTTGTATTCTTTAGAAAATTGAATTAAAGAGTTGCATAAAATATATTTTTTATTCTATTGTTTTTTTTAAAATTGTTTAGTATGTTTTTCACTGTTGGTACCGACAAAAAGATATAAGATACCTATTAACATTATAGGAGGCTTAGTGGAGAAAAAAACAATGGGATTTTACATATAAATTATCTTAGTAATCTTCCGGCTACCCGGAAGAAAATATGAGTAATATCTATAAAAATTACAAGACCGGTTCAGTAAAGTACTGTACCGGTTTTTTATTTACAATTTCTTGAATATCAGGTATAATAATGATTGTTAATTGTTTGTTTAATCGCTATTTTAGATTGATTTGATAATTGGAATCATAATGTTTAAGTCAAAAAAGATACAAAGACTATTAGAAGAAAATGAGGAACTAAAGACAAAGTTCCAGGCAATCCACAGCCAAGAAGATAATATTAAGAATCTTAATGAAGTACTTAAAAGGCTGCGGTTAGAGGTCGCACGCTTGAATGCGGAAAGAAAGGGTCTTAAAGAATCGATCGATAAGAACCGAATAGAGGAAGAGACCAAGAGAAGTGAAATTGAGGAATTAAACCAAAGGATAGGCTCTTTGCGTGAGATGAAGGATGAACTTCAAAACGTCATCCTTTCATATTCCAACCAAATCGATAATATTGAAAGTACATTAAAGGTAAACCATGAAAGACTAGCTGCACAGTGTGCAGATGAGAATGAGATTAATGAGGTCGAAAATATTAATTCAGAACTTATTAATAAAAAGGAGGAGATTGAACAATATATCAGCGAGGCCCAGGATATAACAAATAAGGTGATTGAAGAGGAAGTAAAACTTGTTGACAGAAAAGAATTAATAGCTAAGGAAGTCAACCAACTCGAAGAAAAATTGTTAAAATTACAGGAATCGTATTCAGATATAGCGGCAAGAGTAAATAAGGGGAATGAAAAAATAAGGGTACTTAAACTTGAAGAAGATAGATTAAAAACAGAACTTGAGAAAAAACAAGCTGAAATATCATCTGTGGAAATGAATCTTCTAAAGCTTAAAGAGGAAGAAAAAGTTCTTTTAGGTAAAATCGGAGGACTTAAAGAGAATGAAAACTTACTTTCAGGAAGGCTTAGGAAACTTCAATCTGAAGAGAATTCAAAGATAAACGATGGGAGAGAAATTGATTCAGTACTATCTGAAAAGACTGAATTAAAAAATTCATTGGATCAGGAGCATTTAATACTAATGAATGATCTTAATGAAAAGAGGAGGTTATTAACACAGTCTCAGGCAGAATACAATAAACTATTTGAGGATACAAAGACCAGGAAGAAGGAGCTTTTTGATACTGAACAGACATTAAGTATCAAAGCACAAAAGTTATCAAATATTAATATTGAGCTCATGGATTGTGATAAAAAATACAGTTCCCTGAAATATGAAATCACCGAGCTTGAAACATTCAGGAATGATCTTTTAAGAAATATCCAAAAGGATAAAGTTGCGACAGAAAAATTTGCTGATCAGAATAGAAAATTAACTGAACTGGTTCCCCTTCTTGAAAAAAGGAAACAGGAAATTGAGCAGGGTAATGCAGATTTGGAAGGGCGATTTACAATAATGTTCCAAAAGTTCAACCATGAGCTGAACCAGATTAATCGAAAAAGAAGCATACTAGAGCAGATAGTTCTTAAGAAAGAGAAAGATGTGGATGAAAAAGACCAGCTTTTATTTGAAAAGATTGCAGCACTTGAAGAAAGCGAAAGAGTTTTGAATATGAGACAGGTTGAATTAGAATCGCTGGAGAAACAAATTGCCGGATTAAGCGAACACAAAGAAATATTCAGAACAGATCTCATTAAGATGGAACAGGAAGCGCTTGAAAGGAAAAATTACCAGACAGATATCAGGTTAGAAACAGAATTGCTTCTAAAGAAAAAAAATGCGGTTGAGAAAAATCTTCAGGAACTACTGATGTTTATGAATGAAAGTTTTGAACGCACTAAAGGAAGAAACTCAAAATTTGAAAATGAACTTGGCTATTATGAAAATCAGATTCAGGTATACAGAACCAAGATCGCAGATTCATTAAAAGAGCTTAATGATATTAAAGCATCAGTGGGCTCATTGAAAATAGAGCAGGAGGAATACAGAAGCAACATCAGCAGATTATCTGCACTGAAAAAGAAGCTGCACGAAGAACTAACTAAACATCAGACCATTCTCCAGCGTTATCAGAAGATGAGGGAGAAGCTGCAAATAGAACAGACCACTGGTAAGAGCTTTGAGGATGTACCTCCGAAAGGAAAAATTGGCCAACCTAAAGAAGTAAAAAATCTCCTGTTTTATAAATTATAACTGTTGCTTCGATACAGGTTCTCATTTAATTTTAGGAGTTAACTTTAATTAATACAGGAATTATTATGTTTAATTTTAAAGATAGAGCCAGATTAAAGAATATCTTTTTTATAATTCTCCCGATATTTTTTGTATCGCAGACCTTAGGACAGATTAGCACTTCGGTAAAACACCCGGATTGGAGCTACAACCAGACAATTTATGAGGTAAACACCCGGCAGTTTTCAAGGGAAGGAACTTTTAAAGCTGTTGAGAAGGAGATCCCGCGCCTTAAAAAAATGGGAGTTGGCATTATCTGGTTAATGCCTGTTCATCCCATAGGAGAAAAGAACAGAAAGGGAACTTTAGGAAGTTTTTATTCGGTGAAAGACTATCTAGACGTTGATCCGGCATATGGAACGATTGCTGATCTTAGATCTCTTGTAAAAACTGTTCATGCAAATAAAATGCATCTAATTATTGATTGGGTTGCAAACCATACGGCATGGGATAATGAACTAGCAAAAGAACATCCGGAATATTATAAAAAGGATTCATTAGGAAATTTTGTTCCACCCGTGCCTGATTGGAGGGACGTAATAGCTCTTAACTATGACAATAAGGAACTCAGAACATACATGATCTATGCGATGAAATTCTGGATCAAGGAATGCAATATCGACGGATTCAGATGTGATGTTGCGGATAGAGTGCCCACCAGTTTCTGGATAGAGGCGAGAAAAGAACTCGATAAAGTTAAACCTGTATTCATGCTTGCCGAAGCAGACAAACCGGAGCTTCATGAAAAGTGTTTTGACATGACATATTCATGGGAGCTTTTTGATATAAGCAAAAAGGTTGCGGCCGGAACTTCGAATTCAATACAGATACGGAAATATTTTGAAAAAGAGAATAGAACTTTCCCCGCAGATGCATTCAGAATGAGATTTACCGAGAACCATGACGAGAATTCCTGGAACGGATCTGCGATTGAAAAATATGGAAATGCAGCAGAGATGATGGATATTTTTATGTCTGTAATCCCAGGCATGCCTTTGGTATATAATGGCCAAGAAGCATGCAATGACAAAAGACTGGATTTTTTTGAAAAAGATCCTATTAAATGGAAAGAATGTAATTTAAAAAATATATATTCTAAAATATTTAATCTTAAAAAATCAAATACGGCTTTGCAGAATGGTAAACTAGGGGGAAAACTGATTGAAGTTAATTCGGATAATGAATCGACAGTTTATTCATTTACCAGAGAGAACGGGAAAGATAAAATTTTTGTAGTCTTCAATATGAGCAGTCAGCCTGTTAATACGAAATTATCCGGTGATGTTATGGCAGGGAACTATAAAGATCTTTTTACGGGAGAAAATATTGTGTTAAAGAATTCAGTCGACATAAGACTTGATGCATGGGGATATAAGGTATTTGTGAAATAGGAACAGTATATTTGTTATTCACATTTGGAAAAATTATGGAGCAGAGAAATGCCGGATAGCAATAACATTGATCAACTTTCAATAAATACAATAAGATTTTTAGCCGTAGATGCAGTACAGAAAGCAAACTCCGGACATCCGGGAATGCCGATGGGATGCGCCCCGATAGGCTATACACTATTTACAAAGTACATGAATCATAACCCTGAAAATCCGAATTGGATTAATAGGGATAGATTTATTTTATCTGCAGGTCATGGAAGCATGTTACTTTATTCCCTGCTGCATTTGAGCGGTTACAATTTACCGATGGAACAATTAAAACTTTTCAGACAATGGGGAAGCCTAACACCAGGACATCCAGAATATCGCCTGACTCCAGGGGTAGAAACAACAACTGGTCCTTTAGGACAAGGATTTGCGAATGCGATTGGGATTGCATTGGCAGAAGCTCATATTGCTGCTAATTTTAATAAGGATGATATAAAAATAATCGATCATTATGTATACGGTATGTGCAGTGATGGTGATTTAATGGAAGGCGTATCACATGAAGCGGCTTCGATCGCGGGTCATTTAGGATTAGGCAAAATTATTTTCTTTTATGACAACAACAGCATTACAATCGACGGAAAGACATCCCTTACATTTTCAGAAAAAGTTGGTAAGAGATTCGAAGCATATAATTGGCATGTACAATACATCGAAGACGTAAATGACCTTCAAGCTATAAACAAAGCGGTTAAAAAAGCTCAGAAAGCAACGGATAAACCTTCTTTAATTGTGACAAAGACGCATATAGGATTCGGGAGTCCGAATAAACAGGACACATCTGAAGCGCATGGTTCTCCACTCGGAGAAGAAGAAGTTAAATTTACCAAAAGAAATCTTGACTGGCCAGAAGATAAAACTTTTTACATACCAGAAGAAGTTGCAGAACATTTCAAGTCAGTTACTCTTAAAGGAAAGAAAGCCGAAAAAAAATGGAATAAATTGTTTGATTTATATAAAACGAATTACCCAGAGGATGCAGTTTTATTTGAGAAATACATGAATGGTGATTTTGGTGATGAATGGATTACACATTTACCAAGATTTGAAGATGACGGCAAGAAAATAGCTACCCGTTCTGCCGGAGGAAAAGTTATAAATTCTATAGCAAAATACCTTCCAAATTTAATTGGCGGTGCAGCCGATCTTAATCCATCAACGAATACGTATATAAAAGAATCGGGTGCTATAAACACCGGAGATTTCAAAGGAAGGAACATTCATTTCGGGATAAGAGAACATGGCATGGCAAGTATTCTAAATGGGATGGCATTATACGGAGGAATAATCCCTTTCGGTTCAACATTTCTTGTCTTTTCAGATTATTTACGACCAGCAATAAGACTTGCATCTTTATCACAAATTAGACCGATATTGGTTTTTACTCATGACAGTATTGGTCTGGGTGAAGATGGTCCGACTCATCAGCCGATAGAACACCTTTCTTCTTTAAGAGCTATACCAAAAGTAATTGTAATTCGTCCTGCAGACGCAAACGAAACATCATACGCGTGGCAGGCAGCAATTCAGCATAAAGACGGTCCCGTAATTATAACCCTGACAAGGCAGGTACTTCCTGTGATTGATCAGAACAAATATCCCTCTGCAAACAATTTATTAAAAGGAGCCTATATTCTAAGGGAAGCCGAGGGAGGCAAACCAGACATAATACTTATGGCTTCTGGATCTGAGGTTTATGTAACCTTGAAGGCTGCGGAAGAACTTGGGAATGAAGGGATAAAAGCAAGAGTTGTGAGTTTCCCAAGCTGGGAACTTTTTGAACAACAACCTGAAACTTATAAAGAGACAGTATTACCAAAGTCCGTAAAAGCACGTGTTTCAGTTGAAGCGGGTGTAAAGCAGGGATGGGAAAAATATATCGGGGATCAAGGTGATTCTGTAAGCATTGAAACCTTCGGTCATTCGGCTCCACTAAATGTAGTAATGGATAAATATGGTTTCAGCAGTTCATACATCAGCAACATAGCAAGGAAGGTATTAAAAAATATTTAACAGATAAGTATTTAGTTGATGTGAAATAAAGAAAGCCAGATTAAAGCAAAAAGATTTTGGAGCAATGATTTATCAAAATAGGCAGCGCTGATATAAAATGAAGATAAATACCAGATTTCAATACTTAAGTTTTGTTATTTTTATCATTATTTCTTCTATTAGCTATTGTGGAGGAATTAAAGATTATTTAGAAAAAGGAGATGAATCTTATAGTAAGTTCAACAATGTAGAAGCAATTAGCTATTACGAAAAAGCACTAAATATTACCGCTGACAACTTTGAGGTTTTATTAAAACTTGTAAGGACTTATAATGCTGCAGGTGAAGAATATTATGAATACAGGAAAAGAACAGAGGCTGAATATTATATTAACAAAGCTTTAGAATTCGCAGATAAATTGAGAATTAAATTTCCTGATAGTTCTGCAGTGTATAGTTACTTCGCAATGTCAAATGGAAATATAGCTTTATTTAAAGGGGGGAAAGAAAAAATAAAATATGCAAACCTAGTGGAACAGAACGCCAAAAAATCAATTTCCATAAATCCCAATGCTTATCTTCCTTATATTATTCTTGGAATTTACTATAGAGAAATTGCGGGATTAAGCTGGATAGAAAGAGCATTTGCCAATACTTTTTGGGGAAGTGTACCCAGTGGTTCATATGAGGAATCAGTATCAATGCTGAAAAAAGCTTTGGCAATTGATCCGAATATGATTGTTGCAAATTATCAACTTGCTAAAACTTACAGACAAATGGATAGAGGGCCAGAAGAGAAAGTGCTGCTCCAAAAAGTTCTTATATTACCGATACGAGATTTCAGGGATAAGTTTGCAAAAGAAAAAGCCAATAAACGGTTAAATGGCATTTCCAAATAAATTGAGTATACTTTTCAAATCTTTTTGACATGATCTAATAAACCAGAATACGGGTATGTTTCAGAATAAAAATTTATCTGCAGTAAAAAAGAATGCGCTATTTAAAGGGGTTAGTAATACCAACCTGAATTTCAATTTTAACCCAAAAGATTTTATCGAAATAGGCGAGGGAGAAATTATTTATCAGTCAGGGGATCCAAGCGATTTTTTATATCTGATTATCGAGGGAGAGGTTAAGTTAAAAATATCGAGAGGGGTGGCCAGTCCTTTTATACTTAGAAAAGTATATAATGATTTTTTCGGGGAAAGGGAAGTTCAAGAAAATTCCGTTAGAAAATCGTCAGCTATCGCAAATAAAGATACTCTTATCTATATTATTCGGAAAATCGATTTAAGCTCTATGACGCAGAGGAGCAGAGAATTGAGATATAATCTTTTGAATGATCTGAAAGAAGATAACGAAATAGAATCAAACAAAAAAGAAACAGTATTTGATGGACTTATAGATAAATTACCGGAACAATCATTCTTTATATCTGAAAATAATAAATCTGCCGAAGTGACAAATTATTCGAAACCTGAAGTAATCGGAAATACCGGCGAAGAAAATAATATTGAGATGGAATTAAATAGTGAGCCAGAATTACGTGAGGCATCGGAACTTAAAAATGAAACAGAAGCAATTTATGAAAATAGTTCAGAGATAAAGGACACATGGAATATTGAAGGCTTGGAATATAATGGGGGAAAACCGAATATGGATATAAAGACAGAAAATAAAATATCTGATACTGAACAAGCTAATCTTCCATTACCTTTTTTAATAAGCGCATTACTTAAGATATTTTCAAACCTAAATCCAGAAGAAATATTTATATCAATTCCTGAGGTAATTTCTGGCTTATTGAATGCAGAAAGGGGAATACTATACATTATTAATGCAGAAACCAATGAATTCCGAACCCGAAAAAAAACAGGGATGGAATATTCAGACTTATCTTTTAGGTTTTCGGGAAATCTTTTCACAGAATCTGTTAATGAGGATAAAATAATTAATTTAACCTTTCCTACTGAAGAACAGTTAGCGCTTGCTAATCCGACTCCGAGCGAAGAAGTTAGAAACCTGCTTATTTCCCCAATAAAGAATAATCAAGGTAAGATAATCGGAGTATTACAATTAATAAATAATAAGAAGAGAGGATTTGATTCAGAGGATGAAAAATTGATTTATGAGTTTTCCCCTTTAGTAGCCCTTGCTATTGAAAATTCTGTCTATATTCAAAACTTGATTCATTCCGACAGGTTAATATCATTGAACAAAATCGCTAATTTTTTAATCCATGATATTAAAAATCCGATTGTTACCATTAAACAATATTCTGAACATATAAAAAAGCAGGATATAAGTAAGGAAATTAACATTATTCTAGATATGATTGTTGAACAGGCAAATTGCGTAGTAGACCTTGTGCAAACCACTTTAGGTTATTCAGAAGGAAAATCGATTTCCAATCCTCAGCCGATATTACTAAGCAATGCCCTAGATTATATACTTTCCATGTTAGCTGAATATGTAGAGAGTCGGAATGTAAAATTATTTAAGAAATTTGAAGGGGATGGGCTGGTTAATTTAGATAAAAAGGAGTTTTACCAAGCTTGTTTTCAAATTGCAAAAAATGCCTGTGATGCGATGCCACAAGGAGGAGATTTCTATATAATAACTAAAAGGGATGGGGATAAGATCAGTATAGAGTTAAAAGATAACGGATTAGGAATACCAGAAAGCATAAGGGACAGGATATTTGAACCTTTTATGACACATGGTAAAAAACAGAAAAGCGGTCTGGGACTGGCGATAACTGAAAAAATAATCAAAGAACATAATGGCATGATTTGGGCTGAAAGCGATCTTGGGGAAGGAACTGTTTTTACAATCATTTTACCTGTCTTAGATTAAATTAAAATGGACTACAATGTTATTACTATTCTGGGCCCGACAGCCACAGGAAAAACCAGGCTTGCTGTACAAATAGCAGACTATTTTAATGGAGAAATAATTTCTGCCGACAGCCGGCAAGTTTACAAGGGAATGAATTTAGGGACAGGCAAAGATTATGATGATTATATTATCAATAACAATAAAATTCCCTGTTACATGATAGATCTAATTGAATCCCATGAAGAATTTAATGCTTATTTATTTAAGGAATTATTTAATAAAGCATTTTCGGAAATTACTGAAAAAGTGAAATTACCGATTATTTGCGGTGGAACTGGGTTATATCTGAGTGCTGTAATTCAAAATTATAAACTAAACCAGAAGGACATTCATTCTAGGAAAGAATTAGAAAAACTTTCTTTTGATGAATTAAAATCCCTTTTTCTCATATTAAATAAATCTCCACACAATACAACAGACCTAGTTGATAGGAACAGGATAATAACTGCTTTAATGATCTTACAGTCTGAAAATGAAAGTTATACAGACACCAGCGACATAAAATCATTTACCATAGGGATAAACCCAGGAAGGGAAGAAATTAAAAAAAAAATTTCCTATAGATTGAAAATAAGATTAGAATCGGGAATGATTGAAGAAGTAAAATTATTGATGGAGCATGGAATAAGCCATGAAAGAATGCTATACTTTGGACTCGAATATAAATATATTGCTTTTTATTTGGCAGGAAAACTTAGCTATAACGATATGTTTCAGAAATTAAACACTGCAATACACAGTTTTGCAAAACGACAAATGACCTGGTTCAGAAAAATGGAAAAAGAAGGAATAAGGATTAATTGGATTGAATCGAATAATTTTATAAGGGCAAAAACATTAATTGAAAGTGCCGGATTCAGAAGTACTTAAATATTTAAATAAATATTCGATTAAAGGAATTGATCTTGTCTGGAATCCGGATAATGGAATTACTTCAGCAGTCGTTGTACCCGCCATCCAGGAACATGACAATATAAAAACATTAATTCAGTCGCTAATTAAAAACAAGTCGATTTATTTCCATAACACTTTGTTTATTTTTGTAATAAACAATACGCACTCCTCTAATCTAAAAGTAAAAGAAGATAACAAAAGATCCTTGAAGCTACTGAATAAAATTGTAATAAAATCCCCGGCAGATAATTTTATTAAAAGCATCATTAAGTCGGGATTGAAGATCGGATATATAGATGCCTCTTCGCCAGGTAAGGAATTGCCCGAAAAAGAAGGTGGGGTGGGACTTGCGAGGAAAATAGGCATGGACGCCGCATTAAGTATTTTTAATTATGAAGAGAAAAGGAAAGAAAAAATATTAATTTGTCTTGATGCTGACTGTACGGTAAAAGAAAATTATCTTACAGAAATTCACAAACATTTTTATGAAAACAAAATAAAAGCTGCGTCAATTTATTTTGAACACATACTTGCTTACCCGGAGAAAGATATCTCAGCAATTATTTGTTATGAAACATTTCTAAGATATTATGTAATGTGTTTAAGATATGCGGGTTCCTATTATGCTTTTCATACAATAGGTTCGGCCATGGCATGTGATCATCAAACATATATTAAAGCAGAAGGGATGAATAAGAAAAAGGCAGCGGAAGATTTTTATTTTCTTGAAAAAATTTCGAAACACACACGTATATATAATATAAAAGATACAGCAGTATTTCCCTCTGAAAGGAAATCATGGCGGGTTCCATTCGGGACAGGACAAAGAGTTACACGATTCCATGCAAAGACACATGAAGAGCACTTTTTATACGATCCATATATATTTGAGGTACTTAAAGAGTGGCTAAATATATTTCATTCCGGAGAGATTTTAAGTCCGGAAAAATATCTTCTATATGGAAAGTCAATTTGTAAAGGTTTATATGAATTTCTTCAACTTCATAATTTTTCATTGAATTTTACAGCCATATTAAACTCATCAAAATCAGCAGAACAGATAAAAATGCAACAGCTAAGGTGGTTTGATGGATTCCGGACATTAAAACTGATTCATTTTCTGCGTGATAATTATTTCCCAAACATTAATATGTATGATGCCCTTGATATTATATTTGCAAAATGTTCTATTCCTATTCCACAAAGAACAAATGAGAATATTCCTGTAATGGAGATACAATTACAATATTTAGAAAAATTGAGAGTTCTTGATAGTAATTGATGAATTTAATTATTTTTAATTAAACGACTGAGGATATTAATGGTTATAAAAAACCGGATTGATGAAATACAAAATTTTCTTTCAGATGCTTCAAATTATAAAGGTTTCTGTGAGGCGGTATACTTTCCGGAAAACACCAGTGACGTATCTCAAATTTTAAAAGAAGCTAATGCTAAAAGGATATTTGTAACCATTGCAGGAAACGGTACCGGACTAACCGGCGCAAGAGTGCCAGAGGGCGGAATTGTAATTTCAACCGATAAACTGAAAAAAATTATTCGCATAAATAGAGAAAAAATGTATGCGGTTTCAGAGCCTGGTGTCTTATTATCGGACCTCCTTTCAGCTTTGAAAGAGAAAAATCTTCTTTATCCCCCTGATCCTACTGAAAACAATTGTTATCTCGGCGGCACTGTTGCTACAAATGCCAGCGGGGAAAAAACTTTTAAATATGGCCCCACCAGAAACTATATACTTGAATTAGAGATAGTGCTTGCAGACGGAGAAATCCTTAATATTAAAAGAGGAGAATACCTTGCGGTTGACTATGAACTTCATTTAAAAACAGATTCCGGAAAAGAAATCAATATTCACCTTCCTTCATATAAGATGCCTAAAGCAAAAAATTCTGCGGGTTATTTTGTAAAACCAGGAATGGACGCTATTGATCTGTTTATCGGTTCAGAAGGGACCCTTGGAGTTATAACAAAAATAAAAATCGGACTTCTCCCAAACCCAGAAAAGATTATTTCCTGTGTTGTGTTTTTTGAAAGTGAAGAAAATGCCTTAGATTTTATTCAAAAAGGGAGAGAAATTTCCTATACATCCCGAGCATACAATAATATACAGGCAATTGATGCATTATCATTGGAATATTTTGATGAGAAAACACTTGATTTTATGAGAGATGATTACAAACAAATACCAGATAACGCCAAAGCAGGGGTTTGGTTTGAACAGGAGGTAAGCAAAATAAATGAGGAATTTTTCTTGGATCAGTGGCTTACTCTTATCGAGGAATTTAACGGGAATGAAGATAGGGCATGGTTTGCATTCACTGAATCAGATAAAGAGCGGCTACAGATATTCCGTCATGCTATACCTCAGAAAATCAATGAATGGATAGCCAAATATAATTTAAGAAAATTAGGAACTGATGTGGCGGTCCCTGATATAAAATTCAGAGAACTATATAATTTCAGCAAAAAGGCAGTTCAGCAATCAGGAATTATTTATTTAATCTACGGCCATTTCGGAAATTCTCATATGCATTTAAATATCCTTCCTAGGAGTGAAGAAGAATACCTCAGAGGAAAAATTGTTTATGATTCTATATGCAAAAGGGCAGTAGAATTAGGAGGGACAATTTCTGCTGAGCATGGTATTGGGAAATTGAAAACCGATTATTTTTTAAAAATGTATGGGATAGAAATAATCAAGAAAATGGCGGAATTAAAAAATACTCTGGACCCCAACATGATTTTAGGCCCAGGGAATATATTCAAGACAGATATTATTTAACATTCAATATAAGATAGCAAATCACATAAGTTCATCAATAGCTTTAACCAAATCAGTTTTCGAAAATGGTTTAATGAGAACCTTATCAGCTCCCGCATCATAGAAATTTCTGATCTTGTCTTCTAAAAACTCGCTTGATAGAATAAGAACAGGTTTATTAGCCAACTCTTTTATCTGACTGCAGAAATTTATCCCTTCCTGCCAAAAATTCTGTTCTACATCAAATATTACCAATTCATAATTATCGGCGTGAACCATTGCAGGATCAAAACTACTATAACTGACCGATTTAATATTGTGTGTGGCTTTTAGGAATGCATTCAGTAAATCGTATGTTTCCCTAGATGAATCCAACATTAATATTTTTTTTCGATTTTCCTTTCCCGGAATTAATTTTTCTTCGCTTTTAGAAAGGCTTTGGGCCAGAGGGAGAGTAAATGTAAAAGTAGAGCCTACTCCTTTTATCGAATCCACCAGAAGTGAGCCGCCCATTTTTTCAATATATCTTTTCGCAAGTGCAAGACCGAGTCCATTTCCCTCATAACTTCTGCCGATATCAAGATCCTCCTGACTAAAAGGTCTAAACAAATGATCCAGATACTCAGCAGAGATCCCAACCCCAGTATCTTTTATTTTACAGACTGCTAATTCCCTATCTTCAAGGATATTAACCTCGACCTCAATGAATCCGTGCTTTGTAAATTTTACTGCATTATTTAAAAGAATATTTACAGCATTTTCTATTGATTGAATATCGGCGGCAACATATACGGGAGTTGACATAAGTCGGGTCTTAATAGCCAATTTTTTTTCAAGGGCATATTCGCTGATCATTGCGATGCTATTTTCCAAAATTGTAGATAGTTCAACGGATTCAACATTTATCTTATAAATGCCAGCTTCTATCTGAGCAAATTCAAGCATTTGGGTAATACTTTTAAATAGCCTTTCACTTCCACTATAGAGATTATCCAAATAAATTCTATCTTCCACATTTATTTTATCGCGCATGCTTTCCTTTATTATCGAAGAATATCCAAGGACAATATTTAAAGGAGTGCGTAATTCATGAGAAAGAACATTAAGAAATGTATTTTTTAATCTTTCAGCTTCCTTATTGCCTTCACGGGCCTTCCGGATTTCGGCCTCAGTTAAAATTATCTCCGTTTGATCCTCGTGGAGAAAAACAACAAAAATTTCTCCATCCAATTCCAGCGGAAAGACCTTTGTCCGGAGATAAGGAATGGTAAGCGCTTTACTTTTTAGTAGAGAATCACTAAAATTATTAATGAAGAGCTCAGATTTATTTTTGAGAACCTCATTTATTTTTGAATATATGTTTATTTTTTTTAATCCGGGGTCATCAAACAGGTTATATTCTTTAAGTTCATCGATACCAAAACCCCAAACAGAGATAAAAGATTTATTAACAAAAATAACTGAACCACCAGGTGTAATTATCTGAATTGGAAATGGGATAGAATCATATAGAAGGGAAAAATATTTGAAAGATTTGTTTTTCATAAATTAGAATACCGGCAGAGAGAACTGGATAGATGCTCCTTTTTTAATATCCAAAAGTTTAATCTCACCTTTATGTCTATCAATAATGCTTTTACACAGGAATAATCCATAACCAGTTTTATTCTTAACAGGGAGTTCAAATAAATCGTTTAAAATATCCTTGGGAATACCAGGGCCATTGTCTTCTATTTCTACAAAAACCTTACTTTCTTTGGTAAAAGTTTTAACAGTTATAGATGCATCATTACGGGCTTCAGCAGAATTAGAAAAAATATGGACAATAAGATTTTGAATTTGTTCAGAATCATAGATGCAAAGAGGAATATTATTAAATTCAGTCTGAAAAGTAATTTTATTAAATTTTTTCATGTGGGAGATATATTTAATAACAGATTGAATCGTTTGATTCAAATCACCGCTATCTTTATTCAGATACATAATCGAGGTTTCAAGCAAAACCTGAGCATATTTTTGAATATTTCTGATGCTATCCACAGCGACTTTAGATTTCAATTTCATCCTGTCGAAAAATATCGAATCAGTACTTTTGAACTTATCTTCAAAATCTTTTTGAGATTTTTCTATATTTCTCATCAGACTTTCAACTTCTAAAAGAGCCAAATGAACAAGTCCCTGAAGTGATAGCCCGATTTCAGAATCAATACTTGATTTCAATGCTTTTCTCTCTGCCTTTATCAGAAGCGAATTAGCTTCTTGGAGTGCATTATAAGCTTTTACCTGACCATTATACAACTGTGCATTTCTAATAGCTGTAGCTGCCTGACCAGCAAGAATTTCAAAAGTATCGGTTAATTCTTTAATTTTAATTTTGTGCAGGTGCTTACTGTCAACGTAAACAACTCCAATTTTTTTTTCTTCTGTAATAAGAGGAGAGCACAAGATGGTCTGTAATTCAAGTCTTAATATACTTTTACTGGGATCATGGTTAGTATCGCTTTGGGCACCTTCGATAAATTTTGACTGGCCGGTATTAAATACATCTTCGACCACAGTAGTACTAACATTAAACGAGTCTTCGTTAAGGAAGTTATTCTGAGAATCAATACCTAATTTATATTCAAGCTTTCCTTCTAAATTCTTTAATACCACAAAGCCACGGTCAGAACCAGTAAGTTTTATTGCATATTTTAAAACAAGTTCAAGGACATCTTCAAGGATTAGAGAGCTATTTATACTATTAACAATGTTTAATATTATTTCCAGGTTCTTTATCTTTTCATCCGAACTGGTTATAACGGAATTGTCCTTATTGGCTGTATCTTTTTTCAGGTCAGAAAACTTCATAGAATTAATAAAAAATTAAAGATATTTTAATATAGGCTTTTAATGCAATATAATAAATGGTTTAATGAAAATAAAAGCTAAATCAGGGGAGTTTTTCTATTTAAACTGAAAAATTTCTTCCTTCAGTTTTCTGACCATAACAGAGGAATTAATATTGCGGAAGTACTCAAGAGAAGATTTGAAAACTTCTAACGCATCGTTCTCTTGTTCCATATCGAAATATAATCTCCCCAATTCAAACAGAGTTTCAGCTTTATTTAAGCCATTGGATAACTCCTGATTAATCCTCAAGCTAGTCAGAAGGTAAGATTCTGAGAGCTTGTAATTATTCAGACTTCTTTCAATAATACCCTTAATTTTATAAATATCTGCCATAGATAACCTGTCATTTAATTTAGAACAGATTTCCATAGCCTTGTCTGCAAATGCAGAAGCAAGATGATAGTCATTTAATTGAGTAAAAATGAAGGCTTTGCTTAAATAGGAAATTCCAAGTTTAGAGAAAACTCCCAGATCAATTGAAAGAACTATACTTTTATCAAACTCAGATAATGCAGAATTATAATCCCCTTTCTGAGTAAATAGCATACCAATGTTATGCTTCAGTTCGGCAATTCGATTAAGATCATGAGTTTGTTCAAATATTACTAAGGCGCGATGAAAACAAGTAAATGCTTCATCGAAATTCCCCTGAATATTATTCAGAACACCTAAATTTATTTCAATTATTCCGAACAATGCTTTGTCCTTAGCGGGATTGAGTAAAGAGAGGCTCACCTCAAAATGAGACTTTGCCTTTTTAATATTCCCTCTTTCACCATAAATAGTGCCCAAGAAGTTTTCGCAGAATGCAATTCCTTTATTATCTTTTTGCAGTTTAAATTCATTCTTCGCTTTTTTTACCAGGACAAGACTTTCCTTCCAATAAGCCTGTTTTTCATAAATATCTGCAATGGCGAGATAGCAGTTTATTTTAATATGGGATAACTTACTTTCATTACCAGTAGTCGTCACAATGGAGTTAAAAATGCTAACAGCAGAGTCATATTCGCCTCTGTTTTTAACAGTTTCTCCAAGAGTTAAGAAAAATTGAATTTGTTTGAGATGGGAAAGTTTATTTTGCGCATACGTAATTAAAAGGTCGATTTGAGCTCGAGATATTATTGCCCTGGAATCGACCTCTTTATTTTGTCTGGTAACATCAGGAGAGGATACTAACCAATTTTCGTCAGTTACAGATAATAACTTTTTGATCTCATGGATTTCATCCGCACTGAAATATGGAACTAATATCTTCTCAATTTTCTGCAAAATAAATACAACATATTAAGTGAATGAATTATGCTGTACCGCAGTTAGCCTTACTGGGAATCGGTACCATCTATGTCGACCATCCATATCTGGAGAAGTGACTTAATTGAGCACCAAGAACCACAAGTAAACCTTGTGCGATATTAGCATTTACATAAGTAAAATTTGCCGGGACAATTGTAGAACCATCTAAATAGGCAAAGACCAATTTAGAAACGTCGAATCCAGCAAGATTTACGCCTGTAAAAGTAAGATCCAAACTTAGATTTTTCTGAAAACTCTGTGGGCTAGGCGAAAAGTCTATGCTCGCGGTTTCAGTATTCACAGTATAGGAAATTACCTGAGTGCCGGAAAAAGCACCTTTGGGAATCGATAATTTGGCAGTAACCAGGGCCCAGTTTCCATTATTTTTGTACATCTGGGTTAATTCAATCGTACCGCCTTTGCTTCCGTCAATAGATTTAGAAGCAGTATATGAATTCTCTACTGCTAAAGAAGCAGTAGTGTTGATTTTTATCCATTCTCTTTTAGCCTGGGTTTGCTGTGATGGAGGACCCACAATGGAATTCTCCCTCGCGCAACCTGCCAGAATAAAAGCGGCCAGGATGGGCACTACTAGGTAGTACTTCATAGAACACCTCTCAAATAATTGAATTGAAAATAGAATTATTTCCCCCTAAGAGATCAATTAGGGGATGCTAAAGTGTCAAGGTTTATGCCATCCTAGCAAATCAATAAATCAACCTTATTCGTTAATTAAAACACAAGCTAAAGTAATTATTACGTAATTAGACAAGTAAAAAAGGGATTATTGTAAAATTTTATTACAGTTTATCTTTTCTTTGTTTTAGCAGAATATCTAATTTAGGCCGCGAAATTCCAAGTTGTTTAGCTGTTTTTGATTTGTTTCCATTCATTTTCTGCAATATTTCTATTGCATAAAGTTTATCAATTTGTTTTAAATCAACCTTTTCATACTCAAATTTTAATTTGACAAATTGAGGGGAGATATCTTCATCTTGTTTTCTTTGAGGGGATTGGGAATAGAGATGGGAAAAATGATTTAATCTGAGAACATTTTCTTCATTTAAAAGAATCGCCCTTTCAAAAGAGTTACGCAATTCCCGAACATTTCCCGGCCAAGAATATTTAAGAATAAAGTCCTTAAGCTCCGGAGCCATTTTAGTGATATTTTTGTTAAATATTTTATTGAAGTGAGCAATAAAATGATCAGCCAGAATCAGCACATCATCCCCCCGATCCCTTAGAGCAGGCAGTTCGATTGTAACAGTATTTAGTCGATGAAACAGATCCCTTCGAAAGAGGTTATTTTCCAGCTGTATTTTCAGATCCTTATTGGTAGCAGATATAATACGAGCTGAAATAGGGATATCTTTTACTCCTCCTAACCGCCTGATTATCTTTTTTTCAATTGTTCTCAAAAGCTTAGATTGAATAGTGATGCTTAAATCGCCAATCTCATCAAGAAATAGGGTACCCTTGTCAGCCAATTCGAAAAGACCTTGTTTTTGATTCTTTGCACTTGTAAAAGCCCCAGGTTCATAGCCGAAAAGTTCGGATTCCAGAAGAGCTTCCGGAATTGATGTACAAATAATATCCACAAATGGAGAAGCTTCACCAAAGGCATATTTGTGAATTGCTTTTGCCAGAAGACCTTTACCGGTACCTGTTTCCCCCAAAATCAGGACATTAATATCTTTCTTATCAGCAATTTTTCTTGACAATTCCAATATTTTAAGAATTTCCCTGGAATTACCCAATATGGCATCGAGATTAGTATTGTCTATAGTTTCATGGAAAGAATTTTTGCTTGTTAAAAATGAATTATTGAGAATAATTTCCTGAAGGTAGGCAATCATTTTAAAGTATTCATAAGGAAAGACAAAGATATCAGAGTACCCCCATTTGATGATAGTGCTGGCTAATAAGGCATCTTTTTCTTTAAGAATAAAAATTATTTTATTCTTAATATCATCTCTTTTTTCAATTAAATTTTTATAAATGCCCGCGTCAATATTTTCGTTCTGGATAATAATAATTTCGTCCTGTTTTACTATAAAGGAATCAGGGAATTTATATTTAATTGAATAGTTCTCCAGATTAATTTGATCAATGGCGGCGACAATAGAAGACGGATCTTCGGAAGTATATACAGATATCTCAATATTCATTTTTTTCATTAGTAATTTTTCTGCATATTTAATAGATTTAGGTAAACTTCTTTCCTTTCGGAACTCTCCATTACAAAAGATTTAATATTTTCATTTTTAATATTATTAAAAATAAAATTCATAACAGATATTGCAAAAGAATTAAATTCTTCAGACTTTGAATAATTTCCTCTTTCATAATAAATTTCAGCCAGCAAGAAAAGTACTTTCCATGATAATTCTGTTATACTTGACTCATTTATATATTTAAAGGCTTCCAGTAAATAATCGATAGGATTTCCAAAGGAAGTTCTATCTTTTGATAATATTGCAAGCAAATAATTTTTTTCGGCATTGTACAATTTATTCTCAGAACATAATGCAGAAAAAGAATTGTCTTCCAGTTCTAAATCTGCATCATCATAATAACCCAGTTTGATCAGGTGTTTTATCAACTGAGCTGAAGCAAAGAAAAAGTTAATTTTGTCATCCAATTCCCGGTATTGGTTTTTAATAATTCGATAAGATTTTATCTGATCCTCAAGATTTCCATTTGAATTTAAACATAACAACTTTAAAAAATTATAATTTATTTTGTTTTTATCAACAGTTTTTTCGTCATTTATTTTTTCTTTCATCACCTCTATAACAGTATTCAAATTCTGTATGTCACCTATTGTGTAAGATAATTTACCGAGCAAGAAAAGGGATTCCATTTCCTCATTTAAGTTCTTCAAATTATTAAAGATTTTTATGGAGTTTTCAACCGCCTCGATTGATTTTTCAAATTCGCATGTTAATAAATAAATCTCACCGAGATTATACTTGACTAACCCTTGTCCACTGCTATTACCGAGGCTAACAAAGATAGAAAGAGCGCGATTATAATAGTCAATTGCTTTTTCAATGTTCAGGTTGTCAAAGAAATAAATGCCATAATTCAACAGAAGTTTTGCTTCAAGATCCAAATTGCCTATAGAGGAGCTTATTTCGAGGGATTTATTCCAATAGTCCTCAGCTTTGTTATGTTCCCCTTTAAGATTATAAACATTGCCAATATTCTTTTCCATTTGGGCAACCTTATAATTGAGTCCCTTGTTTATATAATAATTCTCTGCCAGTTCAAAATTATTCAAGGCACTGACCAGGTTATTTTCTTTAAATATCGCGATCAGCCCGAGGAGACTATAACATTTTCCTTTCCCAATTTCATCCGCCATATTATCATTGATAATCTTCAAACATATTTTAGCTGCCTCATCATAATTATTAAGCTCATATTCTGCATTTGCCACTTCGGCAAGAAGTTTAAGCTGTTTGGGCTTATCATCTATTTTAATAATTAATTGATTGAGAAGATTTTTGCCTTCTTCAATATTGCCTGAGCCGATAAGACAGCTGCCTTTTAATATTATTAATTCGTCTTTTATACCAGAATTATTTTCCTGATCCAAGAGTTCATTGATTAATCTTTCCGCATTCCCGAATTCACTTAAATTATATAACACATAAACCAGATCAGATTTTATATCAGATTTATTATCCTGCTCAAGTGGAAAGTTAAGATACTTCATAAGTATTTTCTTTTTATAACTATAAGCTGCTATTTTTTCAGCTGCGGTCAATTCTTCTTTAATAACCACATAACTCTTTTTAAATTCTCCAGATAATTCAAACTGCCGTGCAAGTTCTACCCGGTTGAAATTTTTAATATTGCGCTTTATTTTCTTTGCATTTTTATAATGTAATTCCTTTTTATTTGGGACTTTGTTATAAACATAATTTTTTAACCCATCCGATGTAAAATTCAGAATATTCCTTAGGTGGACAGGAAGGATAATATTTTTCTGAAGAAGAGAGGAAACAACAATTTCCATTTCCTGAGATGATAGATCTAATAGGATAGCTGCTGTTTCGTGATCAATTGCTATTTCAAATAAGGATATAAGTTCTGCTATTAATAATTCCTGGCTGGAAAGAGATGAAATCCGAATCTTATAAATATCCTCCTGCGAGCTTTGAAGTAATTTGCCTGAATTTTCATCTGCAGATATTTTTATTCCATCAGGTTGATAATCCAGAATGCCCAGCAATAGAATATCCTTAAGAAATCCTATAATATTGCCGGGAAGTAAGTCGGCATATAAAAGGATAATCTTTTTAACATCATCCCGAGGGAATTCTTTGAAATAGCTTTTTTCCAAGAATTCATTAAGGTCGGATTCTGTAAATGAAGTTAAATTTATTTCGCGAAGTTCAGAAATATCAGCAGAAAGAACTGTCATATCCGGATTTTCAGCAAGAATAAATTTTCTTTTATTAACCTGAAGAATGGGAATAATATTGTTTAGTACCTCGCGGGTTAGTTCATCGATATCATTAAAATTATCAAATAATATAAAGAAATTGCAATCGCGGGATATTTTAGAAAAAAGAGCCTTAATCTGCTCAATAATATCTATAGGGGGATTAAATATTATTTCTTTGAATTTATCTTTCAGATCATTGGATATGGAATCGAATATAGCCCCATTAAAGAGAACTTTAAAAAGGAACTCCTTAATAAAGTCGAGGCCTGATTTGGCTTTGTTATAGTTAATTAAGATAGCTTCATCAAATTCATTATAGATTTTATTAAGCAGAAATGATTTTCCAGCACCTTCGGGTCCTTTAACCGAATATAATTCACTGTTTGTTTTATCTTTCAAATAATTTATTAGAATTGAATATGCATCTGTTCTATCGATAAATATGTTAGCTGGTGCCCAGTTTATAGATGATCTCTTTATTAAAGATTGATTTATTTCATGAAGAATCTGGATTGAATTCAGGTACCGTTCTGATGGATCTTTAGAAAGAAGTTTCTTTATTATATGAATAATTTTGTCTGAGTAGCCCGAATCAGGGAACTCATATCCTTGTTCAAGATGAGCCTTATAGATCCCGATCGCAGTATACTGATCAAAAGGAAATTTATTATAAATCACCCGGTAAAGGAGCATTCCAAACGAATAAAGATCCACCCTGTGGTCATACACTTCCCGTTTGAGAAGTTCCGGGGCAATATATTCAGCTGTACCGAATATATTCTTTTCTATTAGCCCATAAATGTGCCTGGCAAGACCGAAATCAATTAATTTAATCTGTGGTTTACCATTTGAGTATGCAATTAAAATATTTTCCGGTTTAAGATCATAGTAAATAAAATTAGACTGATGCAAATAGAAAAGAACACCAGAAAGCTGGATAATAATCTCAGTTAGATCATCTTCAGAATATTTAGAGATTGATAAAAGATCCTTCCCAGGAAAATATTCCAAAGTAAAGAACTTAGAACCGGGGGGGATATTTTTGTAACTGCTTTCGAGTACGGTTCCCCTATCTATGGCTTTAACAATGTTGGGATGTTCTAAATTTTTAAGATTAAAAAATTCATTTCTAAAGGAAGTGAGGTCTTCGGTATCATTAGAGTTAGTTAAGACTTTTAATGCAATTTTTTGGTTAAAGCTTTCCCTGTCGGAGCATAGAAATACGCTACTCCTACCCTCCCCTATTTTTTCAATTATTTCATATCTGCCATTTATCATTTCTTAAGCCTTGGATTAAAAACAATCTTAATCCTGTTCCCTAAACTATTGGTCATAAACAAAGTAAAAAAGAGGGCAACGCCCGGAAAAAGGATCATCCACCAAGCATGAGTAATATAGCTTTGTCCGGATTCGATCATACTTCCCCAGGAGGGATAAATACCACCAGTGCCAAGACCAAGGTAGCTTAATGCAGATTCAGCAAGAATAACATTGCCGAATTGAAAAATGAGATTGACAATTACCGAGGCTGATATAACAGGTAACATCTCTGAAAATATCAGAGTAAAATTACCAGCACCCAAGAGTTTTGCTGTTAAAAAATAATCTTTCTCTTTTAAGGTAATAATCTCACCTCTCACAATTTTAAATAAGCTCATCCATCCTGAAAAGCCAAGAACTATAATAACAGAAATAATAGAATTTCCGAAAAGGGAGATAATTAATATAATCAGAAAAATCATCGGAAAAGATAGCAGCATTTCAGAGATACGATTAAGAAGGGAATCTATAAAACCCTCAGTAAACCCCGCAAAAAATCCAAGAAGTGAACCCAGGAGAAAAGTTATCAGAACTGAAAAAACACCTATTGTAATAGATATTCTTGCCCCATAAACAAGCCGGGAAAATATATCCCTTCCGAATTCATCCGTACCCAACAGGAAATGCTTTCTGGAAATTTCAAACTCCCCTTCCGGGTGGAACGCACGAGACAAGGAAAGGGAATGCGATTGTCCTTTCTGATAATAAGTGATAAGAGAATCTATTTTTATACTATCAGCAAAAACGACATGGTCATCGTAAGAATTCTTAACCACTTTTTGTTTCAATATGAAATAAGACCCAGATTCTTCATGGTTTTTTAAAGAATAAATTTCAGGAACCGAAGAAAACGGAGGAAGAAGCTTGGTAATACTAATACTCTTTTGAAACTCAGGATTTGTTGTAGTAATCAAGGGAGCAAAAACATAAAATACAAGAAGAAGAATTACAGTAAACGAAGTAAAGGATATACCAGTTGACAAGAAGGAAAAGCTATTTCTTTTAAAAAGAATAACTGCAGGGATTATTATGATTAATAATGCAGATAAAAAATAATCAAAAAGACTGAAGCTGATTTGTCCGGCAGCGACAGAATAATCTGTAAAAAATAATTTTATAAAGTAGAAGAGTAGAACGAAAGAATTACATACAATTTCCCACCTGAAGGCAAGAATGAGAATAAGGAAAGACAAAAGAAACAGGCGATTTGTAATTAGTTTTTTCAATTAAGCATTCCCGAGACTAATCTTTTATCAATTTTTGCTTTTACCAAGTCAGCGAGAAAATTACTAATAATAATTAATACGCCTGAAATAAAAGTACAACCGATTACAAGGGGATAATCGCGAGAAAGAATTGCATTAACAGTTAACCTACCCATACCGGGAAGTCCGAATATTACCTCAGTGATAAGCGCGCCGCTGAAAAGGATACCCAATTCTACACCGGCAATAGAAATTAAGGGGCTTATGGCTCCCGGGATAATATGTTTCTTAGTAATTTCTTTTTTTGAAAGACCATAAGCATATAAATTCAGAACAAATGGTTTATTAAAGACCTCATCAAGATTATCCCTTAAATATTTATAGAATACAGCAATTCCGCCGAGTGAAAGCGTAATAACCGGAAGAATTAAATGAAGAATATAATCGATAATCTTTGCCCCGCCAGATAATGATTCGGACCCATAAGACATGAGTCCGGAGGCAGGAAGGAGTTTCAATTTTTCTGAAAAGATCAGGATCAGGAACACTCCTACAACAAAAGAAGGGATAGCATACAAAACAAGGCTTGTCTTGCCCAAAAGCCTGTCAATAAATCCGTTCATTTTTTTTATTGATAAAAGTGCAAGAAAATAACTAACAATCAACTGAATTATAAAACTGATGAGTGAAAAAGCAATAGTGAATAAAAGATAGCTTTTTATTACTTCAACAACGGGTTTCCTGAAATCATATGATACGCCAAAATTACCAGAAAATATATTAGAGATAAACTGAACAAACTGTTCAAATACGGGTTTATTTAATCCAAACGATTCTTTTACTTTCTGAGCCAGATTGGGGCTTAATTCAGGAGAAACAAATTTGAGGGAAGGATCGCCCGGAGAAATTCGAAGGAGGATAAAAATAAAGCAGACCATTAAAAAAAGGACCAACAAAGAGGAGAATAATCTTTTCAATACGAGTAGAAATATTCTTCTTTGCCGCATAGATTTAATTCTTTACCGACCAATACCAGCAATGATGAACTGAACCGAGAGGAGTAATTTTAATATTTTCAAGCCTGTCATTATATGCCACAATATTATCAACCCAGTATAGAAAAGTTACGGGATTGTCTTCATAAAGAATTTTCTGAAGTTTCTGATACAGGATGTTTTTATCATTACCTGCTTTGGACTTTTCTATTTTTTCAAGAAGCTCATCCACGTCATTATTTTTATATCCGCCCAGATTAAATGGAGCAAGAGTTAGGTCAGAGAACCAATATGGTTTAAGATCCAGCGGAATAGGAACCGACCAGCCTGCAAGCCATGCATTAAGTTTATGTGTGAACATTTTTTCGGTGAACACGCCCGGTTCAAGAGGTTCCGCTTTCATATCAATACCGATTGCCTTAAGGTTATTTTTAATAACAGTTGCGGCAAATTCTCTCCTTGGATTTCCCCCAGCGTAATTTAATGTAAATGAGAACTGCACACCATTCTTTTCAATGATGCCATCTTTATTCAAATCCTTCCAACCTTCCCCGGCTAATAATTCTTTAGCTTTTTCCGGATTATATTCAATGGGTTTAAGATTATGATTATAAGAATCCCTGAAGATTGGGGCAACAGGTCCAACTGCGAGATCCCCGTGATTGCCAAGATATTCAGAAAGTATTTCTTCCCTGTTAATTGCATAAGTTAATGCATTTCTTACTTTGGGATTTCCGAATAAAATATTTGGCGAACCATTTTTATTATTAAGGGATGCGGGATCAATATTATTCCATCCGGCATAATCATATTCCCTTCCCTTGACAGATGCAATCTTAATATTATTCAAAGCTTTAAGATCATTAACCTGGTCAGGTTTTACATTTTCCATTAAATCTATCTCGCCATTTTTAAGCTGAGTAATACGGGAATTATAGTCAGGTACAACTTTGAAAATTAATTCTTTAACCATGCAGGGTTTATAAAGAAAGGATTTTTCATCTGCTCTCAAAATAATTGATTGGGTAGGGTTCCATTTATAGAGATAGAATGGACCGCAAGTAACGGAATCAACTCCCTTTTCAAGTTGGACAAATCTTTTCCTCTCGAAAGATGAGAAAACATGCTTTGGCAGAATAGGAGGATCGATATCAACAAGACCGGGATTGCTATGAGGTTTGAAATGAATTTTTAGTGTATAAGGATTATCTGATTCAAATGATTTTTTAAGATCAATATGCTGATCTTTTTCAAGATAGAACTTGTTAAAAGTTCCAAAGAAGCGGCTTTGAACATCGGGATCGGAATAGACATCAAAAGAGAAGATAACATCCTCTGCTGTTAATTTATTTCCATCCCGCCAATTTATATCATCCCTCAGATTAATAGTTATTGTAGTGGAATCCTCATTCCAAGTCCAGTTTTTTGCAGCCATGGGATAAGTTTTGACATCACCAGCGGAATCATTCCATTCATGGTGAACGAGGCTGAGATAGAGGAGTTCAGTAATATTGACTTCCTGGAAAGAAAAAGCGAAAAGAGGATTCAATGATCCGGCATCCGCCGGGATGGCGACTATAATTCTGTCATTTTTTTCGGGATTATTACTTATGCAAGAAGGAAAAATAATTGCTAAGATTAAAACAATATAAAGAAGTACGTGTTTCATTTGAAGCTTTTATTTTTATTTAATATTCCAATAGGTAAGGGAGTTAAAAATTCTCCTGTCAAAAAGCTTAAAGAAAGTGGCTCCCCGAATTTCTAAGGGTTTGCCTGCCGGATAGGTGAGATAATTGTCCCTGGGCGTACATTCGATAATCCATCTAACGATAACCATTTCCCCTTCTGCATAGGTCCATTCGGGTTTAAATTTAATATCAGTAAAGGTATTTATAAAATTTGTAATTGAATGTGCAATCTCAGTCCTGCCTTTCAGAAGAGTATCTCCTTTAATGGAGCGTGCCTCGACAGATCCTGTAAAAGCATCGACAGCTTTGACCGGGTCCTTCTGATTAAAAGCAATATTATAAAAGGAGAGCACAACTTTTTTATTTGCATCGGTCTCTTTGATAAGCTGCGGATTTTGTTTCATGCAGCCGGACAGAAATAAAACTGTGAAAACAAAAAACAGAATATTTTTCATAACACTCAATATAAATTGTTAATAATCATTATCAAGTTCAGAAAGAAGATCAATAATATTAAGCGGTTTGGTAGTCATCAACAAATGACCCTCTTCATTAACCGGCCATTGATCAGGGGGACGATCCGCATATAGTTCAACACCATTTCCGTCGGGGTCCTTCAGATAAATTGATTCAGAGAGACCATGATCAGAAGCACCTTCGATCTTATAATTAACCTCAAACAGCCGTTTTAATATTCGAGCTAATTCTTTTCTATTTGGGTAAAGGAGAGCAAAGTGATAGAGACCCGTATGTCCTTCGGGGGGAGGTTCGGCTTCTTTCCCGGCCCAAGTATTAAGTCCGATATGATGATGGTAGCCGCCTGCTGATAAAAACACCACCTGGTTAGCATAATTAGAGGTTATTTCAAAACCCAGAAGACCCCTGTAAAACTTAAGTGATCTTTCCAGGTCAGCGACAGTTAAATGAACGTGACCGATTTTAACCTCAGGATGAATTCTGATATCCACAAAAACCTTAAATAATATTTTAGAAAAATTATTAACAAATTTATAAAAGTATTGAATAAAAAGCGGGTTTATCGGCTTTGAAAGTGAAATGAATTTTTAGTAATTTTACCCCGCATCCATAGCTCAGTTGGTAGAGCATCTGACTCTTAATCAGCAGGTCACCGGTTCGAGCCCGGTTGGGTGCACGAAATGGCGCAA
>OBLU010000213.1_pt1 | contig 56279 bp, 57 predicted proteins | sample 1518681 | NCBI WGS metagenome assembly OBLU01 (sample SAMEA3539304, study PRJEB22396) | soil metagenome | biome: tundra; feature: field; material: soil | place: USA | collected 2010-05 | depth 0.15 m | reverse complement strand
CGACTTCGACTCGCACCTGAGGTGCATCGATTCCGCGCTGTGCTCGGCTGAGTACGGTGGCGATGGTCATCCCTTGCCTCTTGAGTCCTGATTGGTTGAGTGTGTTTTATCGGGCGATGCGCCGCAATATTCACGGTGAGAAATCATTGAAACGCAGTCGTTTCTCGCAAGAGCGGGTGGCGAAAGTTCCGAACTTGCCGGGTATCGGTGCGCTCGCCGCTCCCTAATCCTGCGATACTGAATTGCTCAAAAAATCGGATTGGCAGCCGGCAGCTGAGTAAAGTCACTACAGCTCGGCGGTAGCCGATCGCGCCGCTCTTGCCGACGTCGACGTAATATGGCTCGTGCCGCGGCGGCAGTCTCTTACGCTGTTCGCGAGTATCCGGACGTACAGTTCTTTGCAAGGCCGTAACACGGGTTCGCCTCCCGTAGGGAGCGCCAATAAATCAATGCGTTAGCTCGAGACTCGCCGGCCATGCTGGGAGCTCTTCAGGACGCACCCTCCCGCTCTACGGAGGAATGAGGCCCAGCCCGAGTTTGCTCCCTGCCTTGCGGACGCAATCATCGAGGCTGAAAAGTTTTATTCCAGCGATCGCGGCACGGGCTGCCAGCACTGAAGCGAGGTGGAGCGCATCCAGCGTGCGAATCGGTTCACCGGGAAACGGTTGCCGGGCGCGCTCCACAATCTCCGGTGCGACGCGCAGAAGGTGCCAGTGAGATGCCGCTGTTGTCAGGTGCGCGCGTCGATCCGCCGCCTCCGCCTCCGTCAGTTCACCGAGTGCCGCCGCCCGCAGTAGCACGCGATCACACTCAATGAGGGTCAAATCGGAGGCAACGATGATTTCTGCCGCAGCCAGCGTTCGACGCACATCGGCCGCCGATTTTTCGTCCAGGAGCCAAGCAAGGACAGCACTTGACTCCGCGTACAAATTCACCGGGAGCCGCGCTCTTCGTCGAGAAGCTGGGCGGCGCTGCGTTGACCGCGGGGTACGCGCCGCAACGCCGTGTACAAACTCGCATCGCCCGGAGAACCGAGGGTCAGGACGCCTCGCCGCGCGAGCGCCAGCAGACCGGCCGGAACCGAGGCATCGGTCAGCCCGCGGCCGGGCGGTGAGAACTCGGCAACCACCTCGCCCCGATCCGTCACCAGCACACTCTCGCCCGAGCGCACTTGGCGTAGGTATTCGCTGAGTCGGTTTTTCAGCTCGCGGATGCCTACAGTCTTCATAAGAAGCAATTGTAGACTCATGAGGCTACAACGTCAAACTCCACCAGACCACCCCCTGAGCAGTTTTCCAATTCTCCAGATGCACCCGATGAAGCGGTATGATCGATCGACCCTATTCGCCGCAAACCCGCGGTGGCGCTCGACGGCGGCATGAAGGCATGGCGCGACGCGGGCTACCCCGTCAACGTAGGCAAGGAGCCGTAAGCGCCGGCAATTTCTAAGTATCTTCCGTGAGCTGGAGCGCAAAACCCCGAATAGTGCTGCGCAGCGCGAGCGCGTAAGGTCATGCGCGGCGTAGAACCATGTGCAAGAGAAAGGACTAAGACAATGAAAACGCTTACGAGAGTTACAGTCGCGGCAGCGATCGCGTCTGCGCTGATCAGTGGTGTTGTGGTTGCTCAGAGCCTGGAAGAAATCACGGTTCAGGGCACGCGAGTCCTGGACGAGAAAGACGCCGGCCGGAGTAGCACTGGCATTCAGATGCGCGATGTGTCGCTGAGCTACGGAGTGAGCTTTGCCGATCTTAATCTCGCCTCTCAGTACGGCCCTATCGCGCTCGAAAAGCGCGTGCATGACGCGGCCAAGGCGGCGTGTGAGGAGATCGGCCGAAAATATCCTCAATCGACGCCGAGCGACGAGGTCTGCACCAAGACGGCAACCGATAAGGCGATGGTCAAGGTGCGCGAGTTGGTCGCCACGGCACGGCAAAAGTTGCCCCAGTAATAGGCTGGCGGCTCGAGGTCGCGGAATCAGCGCCGGATCAGCCACTTCAGGACGCGCTGCGCTCGTGCTCCGTAGGGCGGCCGCAGGCCCGCGAGCCCTGCGACATCGAATCGTGTCTGATGAAACACCGCGCGTGCGTGGCTGAAGCGTAAAAAGCCGTGCTTTCCGTGGTAGGCCCCGATGCCGCTCGAGCCAACGCCCCCGAACGCCAATTCCTCCGCCAGGAAATGCATGGCGATGTCGTTCACCGTCACGCCTCCGGAGATCGTTTGCGCGAGCACCTGCTGCATTTCCGCTCGATCGGTGCCGAAGTAATACAGCGCGAGCGGGCGCGGCCGCGAATTGATCTCCGCAATCGAATCCTCGATGCGCCGGTAGGCTCGCAGCGGCAGCAGCGGGCCGAATATTTCCTCCTGCATCACCCGCATCTCATCCGTGACGTCGAGAATGAGCGCCGGAGAAACGACCCGGTCCGACGCAGGGCCCGTATCGCCCACAGGGTCCAAGGCAACCACTCGCGCGCCCTTCGCGACGGCATCGGCCAAGAGAGCCCGCATGCGCTCGGCGTGGCGCTCGCTCACCATGCTGGTGTAATCCGGATTGGTGGAGGTCGCGGGGTACGCGCGCTCGACCCATGAGCGGGCAAGTTGGACGAAGCCGTCGAGCAATTCGTCCGGCAAGCACACGTAGTCGGGCGCAATGCACATTTGCCCGGCGTTGCCGAGCTTGCCGAGCATGATGCGATCCACCGCGCGCTTTAAGGCCGCCGAGCGGCCGATCAACACCGGACTCTTTCCGCCGAGTTCCAAGGTCACCGGCACGAGGTTCTCGGCGGCTGCCGCCATCACACGACGACCTACCGGAGTGGAGCCGGTGAACAGCAAATGATCGAACGGCAGATGGGAGAATGCTTCGGCCACGTCGGCACCGCCCGTCACCACGGCCACCTCCCGCGGGTCGAAGTACTTGCGCATCAATTGCTGCATGAGGGCGCTCACCGCCGGCGTCAATTCGGACGGCTTGATCATGCAGCGATTACCGGCGGCGAGGATCCCCGCCAATGGGCCGAAGGTGAGCGTGATCGGGAAGTTCCAGGGGCTTATGACACCGACGACGCCGAGCGGATGATGCGCGATCTCGGCGCGCACGCCGGGCACGCCTGCCGGCAAGCCGACGCACTCCCGTTCCGGGCGCATCCAGCGCCGCAGGTGCCGGCGCGCATGTTTGAGCGCCATGACCGAGGGCAATACATCCGCGAACCGCGTCAGCGTCGCGGGCCTGCGGCCGAAGTCGCCGGCGATCGCATCGCAGATTTCTGCTTGGTGGGTGACCACCAGGTCGATCGCGCGATCCAGGCGATCCGAACGCACCCGCGCGGCGGCTATGCCTTCGGCGCGAAATGCGGCACGCTGGATCTCGAGCAGTGCCCGGGCATCGTTCGGTTCATTCATGGCACCTTCAGAATGCCGCCGGATATGCGCCTCCGTCGAGCAGAATGTTCTGGCCGGTGATGTACCCGGCATGCACACTGCACAGGAACGCACAGGTCTGCCCAAACTCCGACGGCGTACCGAAGCGCTTCGCCGGAATCGCCTCTTGCGCCCGCCGCGCGAGTTCGGCTTCCGAAATGCCGCCACGCTTCGCCATTGCGAGCAAGCCGCCGCGCAAGCGCGCCGTGTCGAAGCTGCCCGGCAGCAGATTGTTGATGGTGACGTTCTTGTCGGCGACCCCGCGAGCGACGCCGGCCGAGAATGCCGTAAGCCCGGCCCGGGCGGCACTCGACAAATCGAGCCCCGCCAGCGGCATCTTGACGCTTATCGACGTGATATTCACGATTCTGCCGAAGCCGCGCGCGGCCATTCCGTCGATAACCCGCTGCATCAGCTCAATCGGCGTCACCATGTTCATGGTCACTCCGGCCAGCAGCGCCTGCCGATCCAATTCGCGAAAATCACGGAACGGCGGCCCGCCGTTGTTGTTGATGAGGATGTCCGGCGCCGGACACGCGGCCAGAAGCGCCTCCTGCCCCTCCCGCGTGGACACATCCGCGACTACGGGCGTGACGTCCACCGAGGTCGCTTGCCGGATTTCCTCGGCCGTTTGCTCGAGCAGCTGCCGATTGCGCCCGTTGATCACCAGCGAAACGCCGGCCTCGGCGAGCGAGCGAGCGCAACCCTTGCCCAGACCCTGGCTCGACGCGCATACGATCGCTTTGCGACCGCGAATTCCCAAATCCATATGAGCCTTAGCCGGGAGCGCCCACGACCTACTGCTTGTCGAACACCGTAACGAAGTCGTACGGCGTGCCCTTGGCGCTCGTACCCTTGGTCGACAAAGTCATCACCTTGCCGTGCGCCGAGATGCTGCGGGTGGTCGAGCCGACGACCTTGCCCGAGAGCTTCAACACGGCCTTCACCGTGCTGCCGTTGACCCGCTTCAGCGACAGAGTGTCGTAGTCAGGCGAACCGGTGATCGGATAGTCCTTGCCGTCATAGTTGAATGTCGATTGTCCGGAAATCGCCGATCCGTCAGCGGCGACTCCGCTGAAGGTCATCGCGATCCCCTGCGCGGATTGCGCGTAAGTTCGTGTCTGGGACTTCGGTGCGGGGCCGGGGTTGAATTTGGATTTCGCCACATTCAGAGTCCACGTGCCGATGATCGGGTCGGGCGCGGCCCCCGCCCACACCACTGCACCGCCGGCGGCGAGCAACGTACCAACAAGAATAGTCCTTAAGAATTTATTCATGCGCTGCCCCTTTTTTATGTCGAGTTTCTCATCGCCGTGGCGGCTGCGAGTATACGCGCAGAGCGCGATGATGTCTTTTTCAGCGCACCGCAGCTCCGCGCCATTGACCACTTTGCTCATGGGCCGTTACTCCTCCTGTGATACCGCGCTCATCGGAATCCGTGCTCATCCCCCGCTTCGGCCGACGCCCTCGATGAGCCGCTCCCGCCACCAATCGATCGCATCGGCGATTCCCTGATCGAGCGTCAATCTCGGCGTCCAGCCAACCTCGCGGCGCAGCCGGCCGATGTCGGGCAGGAGTATGTCGGGCTCGAACGGCAGAGAGCGGCGCGCACCGAGCTTGAGCAGTTCAGGACGCCCGATGCTGCGCGCAATGCGTCCGAGCAGCTCGGCGATCGAAATTCGCTCGCCCGAGCCGATGTTCACCGGGCCTTGGATGTCGCTGTCCAACACGGCGGCAAACGCGCGGCCGACGTCGGCCGCGTGCAGAAAGCTGCGAATCTGACGTCCGTGGGAAACGAGTGCCTCGCGGCCCGACAAAAGATCGATGATCACGGATGCGACCAGTCGCCGTGGATGCTCACCGGGCCCGAACTGAAAAAACATCCGGCCCCACGCGCTGGAAAGACCATGCGCACGTGCGAACTCCTCCAGGGCCCGCTGCATGGCTATCTTGCATTTGGCATAGGCGCCCACCGCCGTGCCGGAAGCTCCCGCCAGCGGACTGCTGCGCTCATCGCAGATCCCGACCCGCGACCAATCATATTCCGCGCAGCTCCCGGCCACGACGGCGCGAGTGCCGCCGCCCGCATGAAAAGAGCGCAGCAGCTGCCGGCTCGCGTCCAGCCAGCGATAATTCTCAGCGCTGTTCCAATAGACCCCGGGCGTCGCGATCCAGGCGAAATGCAGCAAATGCGTGGGGCGAATCGCCTCGATGAGCGAATCGATCTCCTGCGGGTCGAGCAAATCGGCGCGGTGCGCCTGCGCCGGCGCCGCCGCAGCGGTGGTCTCACTCGTGCGAATCGGCTTGTTCGAATAAACTCCATGCACGTCGTAGCCGGCGGCGCGCAGCGGCTCGATGCTGTGGCGGCCGATGAATCCGCCCGCTCCCGTGACCAACACGCGCTTCTTCGCGCTCAAGCGGCCGTCGATGCGCCAAGCAGCGGAAGAGCTGCGTCTCGCGCGGATATGACCACGGGTTCGATCGGCCACTTGATGGCGAGAGCGGGGTCGTTCCAGCGCACGCCGCGCTCGGCGCCGGGCAGATACGGCACCGAGATCATGTACAAGATTTCCGTGTCGTCGCGCAAGGTGATGAAGCCGTGCGCAAAGCCCTTCGGAATGAACAGCGCGCGGCGATTGTCGGCCGTCAGCTCCGTTCCGAACCAGCAGTGCTGCGTCGGCGACCCGCCGCGCAAATCGACGATCACGTCGAAAATCGCCCCCGCTGTGCACCGTACCAGCTTGTCCTCGCCGTGGGGAGGCGCCTGATAATGCAAGCCGCGCAGCGTACCTCTGCGCAGGTTGTAGGACACGCTGCTCTGCGGCATCTCGGCGGGCAAGCCATGCGCCGCGAATTCTTCGGCGCTGAAGCTGCGCGCGAAGAAACCCCGTTCGTCCTGCGCCCGAACCAGCTCGATCGTGAAGGCGCCGTGCAAGGTCGATTCCGTGAATATCATGGATGAATCCTCACCACCGGCACCGCGGTCACGAACCGGCCGCCCCAGGCCCTGATGCCCGCGAGCTGGCGCATGATCTCGTCCTGCAAATTCCACGGCAGTATCAGCACGTAGTGCGGCGCCGCCCGCATCAATTCCTCGGGCGACACCACCGGAATGTGCGTCCCCGGCAATAGTTTCGACTGCTTGTGCGGATTGCGGTCGGCAACCATGGAAATATCGGCGCGCGTCGCGGCGCAAAAATTGAGCAGCGTATTGCCTTTGGCTGCGGCTCCGTAGGCCGCCACGACCTTGCCCTCGCGCTTCGTCTGCGCAAAAAAATCGAGCACCGAGCCTCGACAGGCCTCGACCCGTTCGGCAAAACGCCGGTAGGTGTCGAGATCCGCCAAACCGGCCGCGGCTTCCTGCGCCCGCAGCGACAGCAGCGTCGCGCTGTCCCTCAGATCCGGCCGGCGGGCGTGCGAGGCGAAAATGCGCAGCGAGCCGCCGTGCGTCGGCAATACCTCGGCATCGTGAATGCGCAATCCATGCCGGCCGAACACCCGTTCGATGGCGTACAGCGATAGGTACGAATAGTGTTCGTGATAAATCGTGTCGAACTCGACCTGCTCGATTAATTTCAGGAGATGGGGAAATTCGATCGTCGCCGTGCCTTCGGGCTTGAGCAGCACCGCGATTCCGGCCACGAAGTCGTTCAACTGCGGCACGTGCGCCAGCACGTTGTTGGCGATGATCAGATCGGCCTGCCGGCCTTCGCGCTCGAGCTCCTTCGCCAAATGCTCGCCGAAGAATTCCACCAATGTCGGCACGCCGATCTTTTGCGCCGCTGCTGCGACCGTGTCCGACGGATCGATACCGAGCACCGGTATGCCCGATTGCACGAAGTTCTTGAGCAGGTACCCGTCGTTGCTCGCAAGCTCCACCACCAGGCTGTGCGAGTCGAGTGTGAATCGGCGGCGCGCCATCTCGCAGTAGGTCTTCGCATGCGCCAGCCAGTCGTCGGAATACGATGAGAAATACACGTAGTTGCTGAACAATTCCTCCGGCGCCACGTCGTAATCGACCTGCACCAGCTTGCACAGTTCGCATACCTTGGCGCGCAGCGGATAGCGCTTCTCGTCCTTGGCCTGCGCCATCGATGCAAGAAACGCGTTCGACGGAGGCTGCATCCCCAGATCCGCCATCGTCACGGTCAGTGGTGCGCCGCAGGCGCGGCAGGCCGTAACGGGTCCTACCATCGCGCGCCTACCCCTGCCAAAGTTTCCACGGCGCGGCGCCGCCGTCCCACAGCGCATTCAAGTGCTGCTTGTCGCGCAGCGTATCCATCGGCTGCCAGAATCCGCGGTGAATCCATGCGGCGAGCTGCCGGTTCGCCGCCAGGGCCTCCATGGGCTCCTTCTCCCACACGGTCTGCGCGCCGTCGATCAACTCGAGCACGCTCGGCTCGAGCACGAAGAAGCCGCCGTTGATCAACCCGCCTTCCGCCTGCGGCTTCTCCTCGAAGGAAATCGCCTGGGTGCCTTCGATCGCGATGCGGCCGAACCGCGCCGGCGGCCGCACGCAGGCCACCGTCGCCTTGCAGCCGCGCTGCTTGTGGAAGGCGATCTCCGCGGCCATGTCGATATTGGCCAATCCGTCGCCATAGGTCATGCAAAAGGGTTCACCCGCGTTCAGGTACCTGCCCACCTGCAAAAGCCGCCCGCCCGTCATGGTGTCCTCGCCGGTATCCACCAGCGTGACCTTCCAGGGTTCACTGCGGCAGTCGTGGTACTCGACGCGATTTGCCGCCATGTCGAAGGTCACGTCGGCTTGGTGCAGGAAGTAATTCGCAAAGTACTCCTTGACCATGTAGCCCTTGTATCCTAGGCAGACGATGAACTCTCTGACCCCGAACGTGGCGTACAACTTCATGATGTGCCACAGGATCGGCCGCGCGCCGATTTCGAGCATCGGCTTAGGCCTGGTGCTCGATTCTTCCGCGATCCGCGTTCCCTTGCCGCCGGCGAGGATGACGCACTTCATGCGTCGCGGCTCCTCAAGGCTCGATACTGCGCAATTTGTGCCTCCGAAAAACGCAACATGTCCTCCCCCGCCGCATGCGCCCGATACCAATCCGCGGTCCACGCCAACGATTCGGCGATACCGAGACGGGGCCGCCACCCGAGTGCGCGTTCGGCCAGCTCCGATGACAAGGTCAAGGCCTGCGCCTCGGGCGGTTGCGCGGCCGTATCGCGCTCCCAACCGGGCTTGCCCACGAAGCGGGCACTGAAGGCATCGACAACCTCGCGCACCGCGCAAAAGGATGCCGGATCCGGCCCGAAATTGACAGCGCGCGGCGCGCTGTCCGGCGTTTCCACCAATGCCTGCGCCAGCGCAAGATATCCCGACAGCGGCTCGAACACATGCTGCCACGGCCTGATGGCCTCGGGATAGCGCAACCTAACCGGTCTGCCGGCCTCGATCGCGCGGACACAGTCGGGTATCAGGCGGTCGGCGGACCAATCGCCGCCGCCGATGACGTTGCCGGCGCGCACCGAGGCTATCGGCGGCCCGTCGCTGTAGAAGCTGCGGCGAAACGCGGCCGTCAACAGCTCGGCGCATGCCTTGCTGTTGCTGTACGGATCTTCGCCGCCGAGCCGGTCGCCCTCCTCGAACCGTCGGCCCGCGCCGTGGTTCTCGTAGACCTTGTCGCTGGTGACGATCAGCACGCATTGCAGATCCTCGAGCTCTCGGCAGGCCTGCAGCAGCGCGCCGGTGCCGAGGACATTGGTCGCATAGGTTCCAAGCGGATCGCGGTACGACTCCCGCACCAGCGCCTGCGCCGCCATGTGAATGACGATTTGCGGATCCTCGGCCACGACGGCCTCGCGCACCCGGGCGGCATCGCGAATGTCGGCGATCACCGAGCGGGTCTCTCCGCCGACGAGCTGCCACAAGTTCGGCATGGTCGCCGGTGCCAGCGCATAGCCGCTGAGCTTCGCGCCCAGCGCCCGCAGCCACAGACAGAGCCATGCGCCCTTGAAGCCTGTGTGCCCACTGATCAACACCCGGCGCCCGCGCCAAAATTCCGACGACATGCTTCCCTGTACGGGCACGAAGGCTCCCTTGCCGCTCAGCGCTCGCCGGACTGCCAATAGGATCCGAGCGCGCGCAGCGACGGCCGCACGACGCGCAGCCCCAATCGACCGCCGAGCCTGATTTGAAGATTCAAGAATTTGCGCAGATTTCGCACCAGGAAGAACACGTCCTTGTACTGGCCGCGCCCTTCGCTGGCATAGGCGATCTTCAGCGCATCGCAGACGATCGCCACCGGCAGCTTGTAGATTCTCGCCCGCGCGGCGAACGGATCGCGTACCCGCGCCACGAAACTCCGATCGCGGGCCAGGATCCAGGTGGCGACGCGCTCCATGATGAATATCTTCATCTGCACGTTCTGCTGCCCCCGGTAGGAGGTCGGCGTGCGCAATTCCTTGCCGAGGGGGTCGTCCGGGGATTCGGCGATCGCGAACATCTGCTCGTTGATTGCGAGCCATGCCCGCCAGAATCGCGGCTTCGCGAGGAAATAATTCGAATGCACGGTATTTCTCGAATCGGACACGAGCTCATCGAGTTTCACGGCCGGATCGATGCGCTCGAACAGCCGCGCCGCAACGCGCGCGAGACCCGGATGCTCGGCGTCGCCGTGTTCGAACACGTTGAGAAAGTAGGCGCTGTTGTGGATGCTCGGACTGAACAAAAACACGTCGGTCGTGCCCGCCGAGCGTTCGATGAAATCGCGCACCAGCGCCCCGCTCAAGTTGGTTTTGTGCCGAAATTTCGGCGATAAGAACCCGTAAAACGCATCCTCGTTCAAGGATTCGTTGAGCAGGAATTTTCTGATCGGCCAGTACTCGAACCAGTCGGGACGCTCGTTCGCGGAATTGTCCAACACGTCGAAACCCGGATCCAGATCCTGCCGCGACGTGTAATAGTTCAGAATTTGGTAGATATGCAGCGGATGCATGCCGGGAAGCATACCGGCTTCTTCAATCCGCAGCGAGGCGCGTCAGCAAGGCCAGATATTTATCCCGGTAGGTGCCAAGAGCATAGCACTCGGCCACATGACGTCGGCCGTTGGCGCCAAATTGCGCACGCAATTGCGCCGAATCCATCAGCCGCTCCAGGTTGCGCTCCCACTCCTCCAGGCTCCTTGCATGATAGCCGTTGAAGCCGTCGATGACGGCTTCGGTATTCGCGCCGACCGGCGAAGCGACGCAGGGCAGCGACGCGGCCATGTACTGCAGCAATTTGAATGCGCATTTACCCCTCGCCCATGCATCGTCCGACAGCGGCATCACGCCGATGTGGGCCGCGGCCAGCGAGGCGGCTTCGGTGGCCGCGCTCCACGGCACCCGCTCCACCTGGATTTCCGGCCAATCCGGGAAGGCCGAACAAATCACTCTGACTCTGAGCGAGGGATGGCGTGCGGCGAGCCGCGCCAGCGCGGGACGGATCATTTCCAGATAAATCAGATTCTCGGGGCTTCCGATCCAGGCGATGATGGGCGCGGCATCCGCGCTGGCGGTGCTCGCCTCATAGCATGAGATCTCGATCGAGGTCGGCAGGATGACGACTTCCCGCGCCGCGTGGCGCGCAACGCCCGCCAGCACCTCGTTCCCTGCGGCCACCACGTCCACCGAGCGGCAGGTGGCGGCGAACTTGCGGCGGCGCCATGCCGAGTCGTCCGCGGGTTCGCCGAGTCGGCGCGGCTTGCGCACATAGATGGCATCGTCCACGTCGAACACGCGATGCCTGCTCAAAGCGGCGACAATGCGCGCTTCGATGCCGCTCAATTTGATTTGATGAAGCACGACCACGTGCGCCCAGCCGAAAAGATCGCGTCGTTCCCAGCTGCGCAGGCCGTAACGTCGCTTCGGAAAGCGCTCCGCCCGCACTTGCCAACCGGCGGACTCCAAGGTGCCGATCAGGCTCTGCATGCGATGCCGAAACGACGGTTGATTCGGATCGTAGCCCAGCAACACTGCATTCGGCATGATGCTCTCTCGGGCCCCGCTAAGCGGATTCGATGAATTTGGCGAGCGCACGCACCGCGACGTCGGCGCCGTCGGCGAGCTCGAGACCGGCTGCGCGTTGCGCCATTTGCGTTCTAGCCCGCTCATCGCCCAACAGCGCGGCTGCTCCCGCCGCGATGCGGCGCGCATCGAGCGTGGCCTCGACCGCGACGCCCAGGTCCACGCAGCGCCGGATGCGCAAGGCCTGATCACGCGCGATGGGTACCGCCACGCAGGCCGCGCCGCACGCCAGTGCCTGCAGCAGCGTCGATCCGCCGTTCGCGACAATGAGGCGCGCATGGCGCATGAGCTCCACCAGGTCCTGCTGCGGCAGTGCACCCAGGTGCCGAAGATGCGAATCGACCGGCGACTCTGCCGCACGCGAATCCGCGGGCCCGACGAACGCCGTCACCACGCCGCTCGCCGCGAGCTCGCGGGCGGCCTCGAGAAATTGTGAAGTCGCGCTGAGCGCGCGCCGGTGTCCGGTGCCGCCTCCCGGAACCATCAGCACGAAGCGCTGCGCCTCCAAACCCGCCCGCGACAAGACCGCGGCCATGGCCGCCGCCGGCGCGGCGCGCGAAAAAATCACATCGAGATAGCGGACGCGGGGCACGCGCAACACCTTGAGCTTGAACCGCTCCAGAAAGCCGAGCTTGCCGGCGAGGAACTCCGGATAGGCGATCCAGTGCTCGTCGATCAGCGCCATCCAGCGCCAGCGAAACGCCTTGCGCCGCTGGCGTTGCCGCGCGCTGATGTAGATGACGTGCGCGCCCGAGCGTCGCGCCGCCCTGAGCTGAGCGGTGCGGCCGGCATTGTCGAAAATCACCACGCGCGGCCGCCATGTGCGGATGAGATCGATGACGGCCGCGGAATGAAAGGTGGGCGATGATGGCAATAGGGTCGCGGGGAACGGCGCCTGGGCGGCGTACGGCGCCGCGCTGCTCAGCACAAAGCGTATGTCCGCGCCCGTCCAGCGCTGCTGCACGGCGCGCGCGATCGCCGAGGAGCGCGCATATTCACCCATGCCGTACGGCCCCGACACCGGAACGAACAAAATGCGCGGATTTAGCTCAGTCAAAGGCCGTGAACCAACGATCGAGCACCAGAAGCGACCAGGCTCTGCGAAATTCGGCGCCCACCGGACGCTTGATCACACCACGCGCCATGAGCCGCGCCACCGCGTCGCGCAACAGCTTCGGATGGCGCGTGAGCCAGCGATGCACCGGCAGCCCAAACCCGGACTTGGGCCGATCCAGGTGTCCCGCCGGCAACCGCGACCCCATGAGCTGGCGCACCAGCAGCTTGCCGCGGCGCCGGCGTTGATCGACCAGCAGGTCGGGGTCCACGCTCAACATGAACTCGACCAGGCGATGATCGAGCAGCGGCGGCCGCACCTCGAGCGAATGCGCCATGCTGGTCCGGTCGACCTTGGTCAGCAGTCCCTCGGCCAGATCCGTATTGAGATCCAACCAGCGTAGTTGCACCAAAGGGCTTAAGTCCTCGCGCCAAAACTGCCGATAGAACCACAGATAATCGTAGTCGGGCTCGCGCCACCGGCTCGCCAGCAAGGCGTCGATCTGCGTCGCCGTCATGCCGCCGAGCGCCGCGGCAAACGCGGGTAGCCCGACATACGCGTGACGCTGTATCGAGGAGGCGAAGCGCGTCAGCGGCGGCAAAATCCGCTCAAGCGACCGGTTCAATGGGTTCGATCGCGCACCGACGCTCGACCAATAGCGCGGATAACCGCAAAAAATTTCATCGCCACCCTCGCCGCTGAGCGCCACGGTGACCTCGCGGCGCGCACATTGCGCGATCAGGTAATTCGACCATGCGGCGCTGTCGCCGAACGGCTCGTCGAACAGCCCGGGTATCGCATCGAGCGCTTGCTCGAAATTGGCCGCCTGCGCCGTCATTTCGGTATGCACCGTGTTCAAGTGGCTCGCCGCGCTGCGCGCGGCATCGAGCTCGGATCGTTCGCGCGCCTCGAACCCGAGGCTATAGGTGCGTGGTTTGTCGAGGTAGTACGCGGTGAGCGCCGAGTCCATGCCGCCGCTCAAGAAAACGCCCACCGGCACATCCGACAACGTATGGGCGGGTACCACCTCGCGCAACAATTCATCGAGCAGTGCCAGCGTCTCCTCCGCCGTCCTGACCTTGATCGCGGTCGACGGCCGCCAATACCGCTCGATTTGCACCCGCCCGTCCTGCCAGATCAGGGTGTGTCCGGCCGGCAGCTTCGAGATTCCGCGATAGATCGTCTTCGGCGCGGGAACATAGCCGTGAAACAGAAAATCGCGCACGGCGCTCGGGTCGATCTCGGGCTTTCCCAGCACCAACAGCGCCTTCAGTTCGGAGGCAAATGCGATTCCGTCCGGCAGAAGCTGGTAATACAAGGGCTTGATGCCGACCCGATCCCGCGCCAGCAGCAGGCGCCGCGAATTCGAGTCCCAACTCGCAAACGCAAACATGCCGATCAGCTGTTCGAGGCAGGCGCTGCCGCGCCGGACGAGCAGGTGCAGCAGCACTTCCGTATCGCCGCTGGAGCGCCACGGCCCGGGCAATTCGCGGCGCAGCCGTTCGTGGTTGTAGATTTCGCCGTTGTAGGTCAGCACCTGCGGCCCGAGCACCATCGGTTGATGCCCGGCTGGCGAGAGATCCAATATGGCCAATCGGCGGTGGCCCAGGACCGCACCCGGCTCACTCCATGCGCCGTCCCCGTCCGGCCCGCGATGCCGCAGACGCTGCGTCATGAGATTGACGCTCTCGACGCTGGCTCGCGATCCAATGATCCCGGCGATTCCGCACATGGGCGGCAGTCTAACGCGACTCAAGGGCGGAGGTACCGCTAGCCATCGGCCGGCGGTTCGTTTAGGGTGCAGCCTGGAACCAGACCCATGGCAACACCCGCCGACCAACGCCTGCTGGAACTATTGGAAAAGTGGCTCAAGAGCCTTGAGCTGCACTTGAGGTATTCGTCCCTCGACGCCGATAGCTACTCGAAGATTCAACCCTGGCCCGAGCATCAGCGCCCGAGCCGGTGGATCATCGAACTGGCCATGCAGAAGGCCACGGCCCTGCGCACCCAGGTTCAGGAGCGCATCAAGATGGGCGATGTGAAGTTTTCGGACTCGCTGGAGCTCATGACCTTTCTCGCGAATCTGATCGGCTCGGAACATATCGAGCGCTTCATACCGTTGGCCGATCCGGCGAACGAACGCGCGCTTGCGCCCGCGCCGGATGCCGGACGACCGCAAGGGGCGCCGGATGACGCGACGACCGTGACGAGCGCCACGACCGCCACGACCGCCACGCGCGAAATGCCGCAATTCGTAGCGACCAAACGTCACGCCCCGGCGCCCGTGGCCACCGTGCAGGTCGCCCGCACCGAGCGCAAACCGAGCGCCGCCAAGCCGGCACCCCGAACCGCGCCCAAACAACCTGCTAAGCTCCATGCGCCCGCAAGGCACACCCCCGCGAAGCCGGCCGCGGACGCATCGGCCGACGTCGCGCGCGAGCAGGTCATCGCCGATGCGGCGCGCCTGGTGCAGTGGGGACGCAAATGGCACGAGCTTGCCGAGCTCATCGCACGCATGGCCGATCGGCCGCCATTGGCCGAAGTGCGACGTATACTAAAGGACCATAAGACCGCCATTGAAAAGACGGCCGGGCGCAGCTAACCGATGAGGCGGGTGTCATCCGGCGGGCCGGCCGGCGGCCCGCGGTTGAGTATGCCGGGCATTCGCGGTAAAAATTTATGGAACCTGTTTCGCTCAAGTTCGCTCAAAGGCGGCCATGATTACGACAAAGAACCTGTCAAAACGCTACGGCGACAAACTTGCCGTGGATGACCTCACCTTCGCGGTGTCGCCCGGCGAGGTGCTGGGCTTTTTGGGTGCCAACGGCGCGGGAAAATCCACCACCATGCGCATGATCGCCGGATTCGTCGCGCCGTCCGCCGGCGAAGTCACGGTGTGCGGTCACGACATCGAAAAAGCACCGGTTGCGGCCAAGTCCTGCATGGGGTATTTGCCCGAGGGCGCCCCAAGCTACGGCGAAATGACGGTGGGCGAATTTCTGGATTTCGTCGCCGACATCCGCGGCCTGACCGGGGCGCGGCGCCGCGAAAGGCGCGGCATCGTGATCGAACGCCTGGCGCTCGCTCCGGTGATCGAGCAGGTGATCGAAACGCTCTCCAAGGGGTTCAGGCGCCGCGTCGGCCTGGCCCAGGCGATCATCCACGACCCGCAGGTCCTGATTCTGGATGAGCCGACGGATGGGCTCGATCCCAATCAAAAGCACGAAGTGCGCCGGCTGATCAACGAGCTCAGCAAGGACAAACTCGTCATCGTCTCGACCCACATTTTGGAAGAGGTTCACGAAGTGTGCACCCGCGCCATCATCATCGCGGACGGCCGCATCGTGGCGGATGAGACGCCGAGCGCGCTCGAATCGCGCTCGCGATATCACCATGCCGTCAGCCTGCGATTCGACAGAGCCGAACAGTTCGCGGAAGCGCGGCGCGAAATCGCAGCCCTGCCGGAAGTGGCGGAAGTCGAATCGAACGAACGCGAGCTGCGGCTCACGGCGGTTCCGCGCTCGGGCCAGAACGCATTGCCCGGTGTGAGCGCAATAGTCGTCCGGCACGATTGGCAGGTACCCGAACTGCATCTCGAATCGGGGCGCCTGGACGAGGTGTTCCGCACCTTGACGCAGGCGCCGCTGCGCGCCGCCGCGAACATCGGAGGGACGCAGACTTGAGCAAAACCATGGTGGTGTTCCGCCGCGAGCTCCGGAGCTACTTCGCGACGCCGTTGGCGTACGTGTTCATCGTGATTTTCCTGGTTTTGGCCGCCGTATTCACTTTTCAGCTGGGTGGGTTGCTGGAGCGCGGACAAGCCGATCTGCAGCCGTTCTTTCGCTGGCACCCCTGGCTTTACCTGGTGCTCATCCCGGCCATTTCGATGCGCCTGTGGGCCGAAGAGCGCAACAGCGGCAGTATCGAGCTGCTGATGACGCTGCCGATCACCCTGTGGCAGGCGGTCGTCGGCAAATTCTTGGCCGCGTGGTGTTTCGCCGGAGTGGCCTTGCTGTTGACGTTCCCGATCTGGATAACGATCAATTATTTGGGCAAGCCCGACAACGGCGCGATCCTCGCCGCCTATGTGGGCAGCTTTCTGATGGCGGGCGGGTTTCTGTCGATCGGCATGTGCCTGTCCGCGACCACCCGAAATCAGGTCATTGCATTCATCACCGCCGCGTTGATCGGATTCATATTCCTGCTCGCCGGATTTCCGGTGGTGCTGGATTTCGTGCGCGGCGTGCTGCCGCAAGCCCTGGTCGATGGGATCGCGTCGCTGAGTTTCTTCACCCACTTCGAAGCGATTTCCAAGGGCGTCATCGATCTGCGCGACCTGGTGTATTTCGCGGCCTTGATCGGCTTTTGGCTGACGTCAACGGCCCTGGTGCTCGATATGAAAAAGGCGGAATAGGTGAACGCTAATCGTTGGCAAAGAACCGGCTTTGGCCTGGGCGGCCTGGCGGCGCTCGCCGCGCTGTTCCTGGGAATCGTCATGCTGTCGAATCTCGGGCTGCGCGGCATGCGCCTCGATTTGACGCAAAACCGTTTGTATACCTTGAGCCCGGGCACGCAGCAGGTTCTTGCCGAGCTCAAGGAGCCCGTCAATCTGAATTTCTATTTCTCGCGCGATGCGGCGGCGAATCACGCGCCGCTGATCATGCCGTATGCGTCCCGCGTGCGTGAATTTCTCGAAGAGGTCGCGGCGCGCTCCGGCGGCAAGATTCTCCTGCGGGTCATCGATCCGCAACCGTTCACGGAGGATGAGGATCATGCGGCCGAGGCGGGATTGCAGGCGCTCCCGGCCGGCGCGGGCGCGGATACGATCTACTTCGGATTGGCCGGTACCAATTCGACCGACGGCCGCGCGGCGATTCCGAACTTTCAACCCGACCGGGAGGAATTCCTGGAATACGACGTGGCGAAGCTCATTCATGAGCTGGCGACGCCGAAAAAACCGGTGATCGGCCTGCTGAGTTCGCTTCCCATGCAGGGACAGTTCAATCCGATGACCGGACAGATGGGCGAACAGTGGCCGATCCTGTCGCAGATCGAGCAGCTGTTCACGGTGCGCACACTGGCCGCCGACCTTGATCACATCGACAAGGACGTGGATGTGCTGATGCTGGTGCATCCGAAACAGCTGCCCCCGAAGACCCTGTACGCCATCGACCAATTCGTCATGCGCGGCGGCAGAATGCTGCTGTTCGTCGATCCGGACAGCGGCGCCGACACCAGCGGACAGGACCCCTCGAACCCGTTCGCGGGCGCGACGGCGAAGCATTCTTCGAACTTGCAGCCGCTGCTGTCCGCATGGGGCATCGACTACGATCCGGGCAAGGTGGTCGGCGATCTGACCCTCGGGCTCGAAGTGCGCTCCAGCATGCAGGCGCCGCCGACCCGCCACATCGGTATTCTCGGCCTGCACCGCGACGACATGGATCCGAAGGACGTCGTAACCGCCTCGCTCGACGTGATCAACGTCGCCACCGCCGGATTCCTGTCGGCGCACCCCGGCATCAAGGCGACGATCGAGCCACTGCTGCGAACTTCCGCGAGCGCCGCGCCGATTCCCGCCCAACGCTTCAATGCGCTGAGCGACCCCGCGAGCCTGCGCGACGGGTTCAAATCCACGGGTACCCGTTATGCGCTGGCGGTGCGGCTGACCGGCCCTCTGTCATCGGCGTTTCCGCAGGGCGCGCCGCCCGATCAAAAGCCGGTCTCGGGGCCGCCGGTTGCTCATTTGTCCCAGTCGACGGTGCCCGCCAACATCGTCGTGGTCGCCGACACCGACATGCTGATGGATTACATGTGGGTACAGACGCGCGAATTGATGGGGCAGAGAATCGCGCAGGCGTTCGCCAATAACGGCGATTTCGTCGCCAACGTGCTCGACAATCTGAGCGGCAGCAGCGCCTTGATCAGCATCCGCGGCAGGGCCACTTTCGCACGCCCGTTCGAGCGCGTCGAGGCTCTCAAGCGCCAGGCCGACGACCGATTGCGCAGCAAGGCGCTCGAACTGCAGACCAAGCTGCAGCAGACCGAGTCGAAACTCACGGAATTGCAAAACAAGAGAAACGATCAGGCCTCGCTCATGCTGACTCCGGAACAAGAGCAGGAACTCAAGCGCTTCACCACCGAGAAGGCGCGCGTGCGCAAGGAATTGCGCGAAACTGAGCGCGGCCTCGATGTCGACATCGATCGGTTGAGCACGTGGTTGAAGGTCCTCAACATCGCGCTCGCCCCACTCGCGGTCGCGATCGCCGGCGTGATCATCCTCGCGCTGCGGCGCCGGCGTAAATCGAGCGCAGCGGGCTCGCCATGACCCACCGGCGCTTCACCTCGATCTTGATCGGGGCGCTTGCCGTCATCGCCGGCGCGCTGTATTTGAACTCCAACCGCAATCCGCCCACTCCCGATGCGCACGGCATGCCGTTGATCCCCGCTCTGGCCGCGGAGCTCGACAGCGTGACGGCCCTCGGCGTGCGCAAGGGCGGCACCGCGCCGGTGGTGACCGTGCACAAAGTGGCCGGACAATGGGCGGTGGCGGAGCGCGGCGACTATCCGGCCGATGTCGCGAAACTGCGCAAATTACTGCTCGCGCTCGGCGATGCCAAGATCGTGGAACTGAAGACCTCGAGTCCCGCGAACTTCCCGATCATCGGGGTCGAGGATCCAACCCAGCCCGGCGCCATGGGCGCGCAAGTCACGGTGACCGCCCGCGACGGCGAGCACTCGGTGATCGTCGGCAAGCCCTCCGGGCCGGGGTACTTCGCGCGCCGCGGCGGCGAGAACCAGAGCTATCTGGTCGAACCGCCGCTGTCATTGGAAACAGAACCCCGGTATTGGATCGATTCACGGCTGATCGACGTGCCGACGAAATCCATCCAAAGCGTCGAGATCAAACCCGCGGCCGGCGCGGGCTATGTCACTCACCGCCTCAAGCCCGACGAGGACGGATTTGGTCTCGACCGCACGCCGCCGGGCCGCAAAGCCCTCGATGCGCGCGCCCTGGCGCCCTCGGCGACCCTGCTCAGCGGCCTCACTGCCGAGGATGTGGCGGCGGCGAGCGGCATGGACTTCAGCAATTCGACCCGGGCGATCATCACCTTGTCGGGTGGCGACGTGATCACCCTGGACGGCCTGCCGTTCGGCGACAGGCATTGGATCAAAGTGACGGCGGACAAGGACGCCGCCCTCGCCGCAAAAACCAAGGATCGCGCCTTCGAAGTGGCGAGCTATCGCTACGACGCCATTTTCCGGTCGCTCGAGCAGCTGCTGGTGGCGAAAGAATCGAAGGCCGCCGGCAACGCGGCAGCGCCCGTGCGCAAGCCCGCACCTGCCCCGGGGCCGTGATCAGCGGGACCAGCGCCGGATTCGCTCGTCGCCTTGCGGCGCTGATCTACGACAGTCTGTTGCTCGCGGCACTTCTCACCCTCTACACCGCGGCCTTGGTGTTCGCACGCCACGGCGCGCTCACCGCACAAAGCGCCGGCGTGTGGTGGTATATCTACCGGGCCGGGGAACTCGCGCTGGTGGGCGGCTATTACGTACTCAATTGGACGCGCAGCGGTCAGACCTTGGGGATGCGTGCCTGGCATTTGCGCGCCGTCAGCGACTCCAGGCTTCCCCTCGACGTCGCCTCGGCGATGCTGCGATTCGTCTGCGGCTTTCTCGCGTGGGCGCCGGCGGCGCTCGGCGTGCTGTGGCTGTACATCGATCCCGAACATCTGGCCCTGCACGACCGGCTGTCGAAGACTCGCGTGCTGTACCTATCGGGTTCTTGAGATCGCGACCAGCGTACACAGGCCGACCACCCCGGTCGGCAGCCAACCGACCAGCGCCGGATTCAAGCCAAACAGCTGCCCGCCGTTCTCGATGGTGCGCGTCAAAAGAAAAAACACGATGCCGAGCATCACGCCGATCACCGTGCGCGTACCCGCGCCGGTGGTGCGCAGCGGCCCGAACACGAAGGGCAGCGACAACAAGGTGACGATGATGACCGCGAACAGGCGCGCGATACGCGACCAGAATCCGATCTCATAGGACTCGGTTCCCAAGTTGTTGCGGCGCAGATGATCGATATAGGCTTTGAGGCCGCGCAGCGTCAGCAAGTCCGGATCGGTCGCCGCCAGCCCCAGGAAGTCCGGATTGACCGTCGAGCGCATATCGACTTGCTTGAGCACTTCACTGTCGATGCGATCCGCCCCGAAGCGCGTGGTCGCCACATTTTGCATGCGCCAATGACCGGGGTCGGCCACCGAGATGCGCTCTGCCCGTTGGATCGAACGCAGGCGATTAGAGCCGTCGAGTTCAAAGAGCGATACGCCGCCGAACGCCTGGTCGACTTCGCCGGTCTGCACCCGCAGGATGAGATTGCCGTCCTTCACCCACGCCCCGCTCGAACCGGCAAAGCTCACGTCCGCCAGCTTGCTCGTGGTCTTTTCCCGCTTGGCGAATTGCGCCAGCGGCGGCGCCACGTATTCGCCGATCCCGTACATGAGCACGGCGAGGGTGAGGCCCGCGAGTCCCACCGGCCAGGCAATACGCCACACCGACACTCCCGAGGCGCGTGTCACCACCAATTCGCTTCCCGCGGCGAGATTGCCGAGCCCCATCAGCGCGCCGATCATGGCGCCGATCGGCAGCAACTCGAAGGCCTGCTCCGGAAGATTCATGAACGTAAATATGAAGGCGTCGACCGCGCCGTATTCACCGACCCCGATGTCGCTCTGCTGGCTGATGAACAAAAAGAGGCCGCCGAGCGTGAGCAGCACTCCCATCGCCATCAAGGTGTACACCATCACGGTGCGGTACAGGTACCGATCGAGCAAGTTCACGCGGTTCGTGCCTCCCGAAATACCAGATACAGGCCGAGCGCCAGGACGCCGATATGCACCCACCAGGGGCCGATCGCCGGCGGCAGATCGCCCTTCTCCACCCACACTTTCGCCGCGGAGAGCAAATTCGCATACACGAAGTACACGACGATGGCGAAGCCGACTCGCGCATACCGGCCCTGCCGCGGGCGCAAGCGGCTCAAGGGAACCGCCACCAGGGTCAATATGAGCGCCATGATCGGACTCGAGGCCCTGGACTGCAGTTGGGCGATGTCGGAGGCGTCGCTCGATCCGAACAATTCGCCGCTGGGCTTGGTGTCCGGATCCTGCGTGCTGCCGACCGTATCGTCGGGTGCGGCGATCGGGATGCCGTGCTCGGCAAACTCGATGATGCGAAAGTCGCGTTGTCCCGGCGTCCCTTCGTAGCGCCGGCCGTTGTAGAGCGTGACGAAATGTCCGCCGTTCGCAGCGGCTTTCACATAAGCGGCCGTATCGGCGACCGCCACCTCGATGCGACCCGCCGATTCGCGCCGCACGAACACGTTGTGCAGCAGCCCGGCCTCATCGACGCGCTCCGCATAAAACACTCCGTTGCCGCCGCCGCTGACGAACGAGCGAAAGCGGCCCGCATCCAGCTGTCCGAACTGCGCTTCCTTGAGCGCCGACTGGCGCAGCAGCTGCGCCTGCCGGTCCGCTCGCGGCACCTGCACGAACGCGAGCCATCCCAAACCGAGCGCAATCACCGCGGCGAAGCAAAACAAGGGTGCCAGCAGGCGCGCGGGCGCGAAACCGCAGGCAAGCAGCGCCGCCATCTCGCTGTCATGGTAAAGACGTCCGAGAGCGAGCACGATGGCGAGCAACAGACCGACCGGCACGACCACCGACAGGTTCATGATGGCGCCGAGCGCAATCAGGTCGAGCACTACGTGCCGCCCGTAATCGTTGGCCGCCGCCTGACCGAGAACCCTGGAGAGCTGATTCGAGACCAAAATGGCCACCAGAACCCCGGTGACGGCGAGCCAGGTCTGGATCACCTCGCGCAGCACATACCGCTGTATGGTCCATTTCATGCCATCGAGCTTAGAGCCTGGGCCTTAATCTAGTAAACTATTTAATTTACCCGGGTCGGCAGCTCGCATACCCGAGTCGGCAGCTCGCAGAACAAGAACGGAGTGCGGGATATGGAATTCAAGGCGATCATCGATGCCAAGACGCACGCACCCTCGGACTGCGCCGTCGTTGGAGTCTACGAGAACGGCGATCTCGGCGCCGCCGCCCGGAACATCGACGCGCAAACCGGCGGCCTGATCAGGCAGCTGCATGCCGGGGGAGATTTCGCCGGCAAGACGGGCGATACCTTGTTGTTGCCGCGGCCGGCCGGAGCGGCATCGGCACGGGTGCTGTTGGTCGGATTGGGACCGCGCGCCGGCTTCGATCGTAAACAGTATAGGAAGGCGCTGCTGTCGAGCGCTCAAGCCCTCGCCAAGACCGGCGCCGCCGATTCCGTGGTGTACTTGGCGCTGGAAGGGATCGCCGGCGTCGAAGTGCAATACCGCGCCCGCATGGTGGCCGAAATCTTCAGCGCACAGGGCTACAAGATTCCCGACCTGAAGTCCGGTGCGAAGCCAAAGCCGGCCAAGCTCTCGAGCGTCAGCGTGGCTGGCGAAAATGCGCGCGCGGTGAAGGCGGCCGCCAACGGCCTCAAGATCGGCGCTGCAATCGGCAGTGCGATGGCGATGTCGCGCGATCTGGCGAACCTGCCGCCCAACATCTGCACCCCCACTTATATCGGGCAGCGCGCCGAAAGCCTGGCCAAGGAGTGGCCGGGCATCAAGACCAAGGTAATCGACGAGAACGGCATCAAGGCCTTGAAAATGGGTGCATTCCTCGCGGTCGCACAAGGCTCCGCGCAGCCGCCGCGGCTGATCGTCTGTGAGTATCACGGCGCCAAGAAGACGAGCGCGCCGATCTGCCTGGTCGGTAAAGGGATCACCTTCGATTCGGGCGGGATTTCCCTCAAGGAGCCCCCCGCCATGGACGAAATGAAGTTCGACATGAGCGGCGCGGCCACCGTGCTCGGCGCCATGCGCGCCGCGGCCGAGCTGGCGCTGCCCATCAACCTGGTGGTCATCATCGCCGCGTGCGAAAACATGCCGAGCGGCGGGGCGATCAAACCCTCGGACATCGTCACGAGCATGTCCGGGCAGACGGTGGAGATTCTGAACACCGACGCCGAGGGCCGCCTGGTTCTGTGCGATGCGATCACCTATGGCCGCCGCTTCAAGCCGGCCGCGGTGATTGACGTGGCCACCTTGACGGGCGCTTGCGTGGTCGCGCTCGGCCACCACTTGAGCGGCTTGATGAGCAACGACGAAGCGCTGGCTGCCGAAATCGCCGCGGCGGGCATCCGCGCCGACGATCGCGCTTGGCGCATGCCGATCGCGGACGAGTATGTCGATCAGCTGAAGAGCAATTTCGCGGATTTGGCCAATGTCGGCGGACGCGAGGGCGGCGCCTGCACCGCCGCCTCGTTCCTGTCGAAATTCGCCGCCAAACTCGCCTGGGCCCATCTCGATGTCGCCGGTACCGCCTGGCTTGGCGGTTCGCAAAAAGGCAGCACCGGCAGACCGATACCCTTGCTGGTCGATTTCCTGGTTAATCGCGCCCGATCCAGGTGACCGCTGCCCGACATGACCGACAGGGTTGATTTCTACATATTGAACAGTCCGACGCCGAAGCAGCGCTTCACTTTCGCTTGCCGGCTGGTCGAGAAAGCGTATTTGCGGGGTCTGCGCGTGGTGGTCTTGAGCGCAAGCGCTGCCGATGCGAAGGCGCTCGATGACTTGCTGTGGACCTTCAACGACCAATCTTTCGTACCGCACCGGTTGTGCCGTGACGAGGAACCCATGAACGCGGAGGAGGCGCCAGTGCACCTGTCCACCGCCCTCGATGCCGCCTCGGCGGCCGATGTGCTGGTCAATTTGAGCGACCGGCTGCCCACGGGATTGGAGCGCTTCGCGCGCATAGCCGAAATCATCGACGGCGACCCGGAGCGACGGCGCCTCGGCCGCGAGCGCTTCAAGACCTACCGCGAGCATCAGCTGGCGCCCAAGACTCATCAGATGGACGGCACCGGGGAAATTTGAGTCCAGCATGTCATCCGAACCGCACGACCCTCGCGAAATTCCCACCCTGACGGAAACCATCGAAGCCGGCGCCGAAGCAGCCGCGAGGCCGTTCGACTTCGAAGCCGCACATGAGGCCATTTTGGCCGAAACGCTTCAATCGACCGATTCGCTGCTGCGCCAGGCGGCGCGTGAAATCGACGCGAGGCGGTTTGAGAGCCTGTTCGAGCGCCTGCGTGCCGAACTTCCGGCACTCGTTGAGCGGCTGATGCGCGAGCAGACCGCGGCTGCCGGTGAGCCCGATGAGGCGCGCGATTGAACGCCGATCCGGCGCGCCGCGCGGCGCTGTAGGCCCCGACCGCTATAATCCGTCGCCATGGACAAAGCCTTTTCCCCCGCCGACATCGAGTCGCGCATTTATGCGAACTGGGAAGCACGCGGGTATTTCGCGCCGAGCGGCACCGGGCCCGCCTATTCGATCGTCATACCGCCGCCCAACGTCACCGGCACGCTGCACATGGGGCACGCGTTCCAGGACACCGTCATGGATGCGCTCATTCGCCATCGGCGCATGCTGGGCTTCGACACGCTATGGCAGCCGGGCATGGATCATGCCGGGATCGCCACGCAGATGGTGGTCGAGCGGCAGCTGAATGCCGCGGGACAGAGCCGCATCGACCTTGGGCGCGAGGCGTTCGTCGAACGAGTCTGGCAATGGAAGAACACATCGGGCGGGTTGATCGCGCGCCAATTGCGCCGTCTGGGCACATCGGTCGATTGGCAGCGCGACAAGTTCACCATGGATCCGCAGCTCTCGGAGGCGGTGACCGAAGCCTTCGTGCGGCTGTACCGCGAAGGGCTGATCTATCGCGGTAAACGGCTGGTGAATTGGGATCCGGTGCTCAAGACCGCCCTGTCGGATTTGGAAGTCGCCGCCGAAGAGGAAATGGGCAGCCTGTGGCATCTGCGCTACCCGCTGTGCGACGGCGAAGGCCACCTGGTCGTCGCGACCACCCGGCCCGAGACCCTGTTGGGCGACACCGCCGTCGCGGTTCACCCCGAGGACGCGCGCTACCGCCATTTGATCGGTCGGCGAGTGCGCTTGCCGCTCGCCGGGCGCAACATACCCATCATCGGCGACGACTATGTCGATCCGAAATTCGGCAGCGGTTGCGTCAAGATCACGCCCGCCCACGATTTCAACGACTACGAAGTCGGCCAGCGGCACGGTCTGGCGATGATCAACATCATGACGCCGGATGCCGCGCTCAACGACAACGTTCCGGCCGCCTACCGAGGACTCGACCGCAGCGTCGCGCGTACCCGCATTCTCGCGGATCTCGATGCCTTGGGCCTCATCGAACGCATCGAACCCCACAAACTCATGGTGCCGCGCGGCGATCGCACCCATTCCGTGTTGGAACCGCTGTTGACCGACCAATGGTTCGTCGATATCAAACCGCTGGCCGCACCGGCGATACGCGCGGTGGAAGACGCTCGCATCCGTTTCGTTCCGGAGAACTGGGCCGGCGTTTACTACGAATGGATGCGCAACATCAAGGACTGGTGCATCAGCAGGCAGCTGTGGTGGGGGCATCGCATACCGGCATGGTATGACAGCGAGGGCCGTTGGTACGTTGCGCACAGCGAGGCGGAGGCGCGCGCCGCACATGGCCTCGATCCGTCGGTCGCATTGCGGCAAGACGAGGACGTGCTCGACACCTGGTTCTCCTCGGCCCTGTGGCCATTCTCCACCCAGGGTTGGCCGCACGAAACTCGCGCGATCAAAACCTATTACCCGACCTCGGTCCTGGTTACGGGATTCGACATCATATTCTTCTGGGTGGCGCGCATGATCATGATGGCCCTCAAATTGACCGACCAAGTGCCCTTTCGTGCGGTCTATGTGCACGGCCTGATTCGCGATCACGACGGACAGAAGATGTCCAAGTCAAAAGGCAACGTGATCGATCCGCTCGACATCGTCGACGGGATCACGCTCGATGAGCTGATCGCCAAGCGAACCAGCGGTCTAATGCAGCCGCAGATGAAGCCCGCGATCGAAAAGGCGACGCGCAGGCAATTTCCGCAAGGCATCCCCGCCTTCGGCACCGATGCGCTGCGCTTGACCTTCGCGGCGCTCGCCACGCAGAGCCGCGATCTGCGCTTCGACATGGCGAAGGTCGAGGGCAATCGGAATTTCTGCAACAAGCTCTGGAATGCCGCACGCTACGTGCTGATGAACGTCGAGGGTCACGACCTCAAAACCCGGCACGACCAGGCCGGAGGCGTCGAATTGAGCCTTGCGGATCGCTGGATCCGCTCGCGTCTCGCGGCGATGCTGCAGCGGGTGGAATCCGGATTCGCCGACTTTCGGCTCGACATGGTCGCCAATGCGATCTACGAATTCACCTGGAGCGAATTCTGCGATTGGTACCTGGAGCTGTCGAAGGCGGTCCTGCAGTCCGATACCGCCAGCGAGGCGCAAAAGCGCGGCGCCCGGACCACCTTGATCGGCACGCTCGAGGTGCTGCTGCGCGCACTGCATCCGCTTGCGCCGTTCATCAGCGAGGAGATATGGCAGCGCGTGCGAATCGATGCCGGCGTGGCCGGCGACTCGATCATGCTCGCGCCATTTCCAACCGCCGGCAGCATCGAGACGGACGCGGCGGCCGAGCCCGAAATGCGCTGGGTGATGAATTTCATTCTCGGCGTGCGGCAGATCCGCGGCGAGATGGACATCGCACCGAGCCGGCGGCTGGAGGTGCTGCTGCAAAATGCCGGACCCGCCGACCTTACGTACCTGGCGCGCAATCACTCCTATTTGGCGCGTCTCGCCGGCATATCGGCTCCGCGCGCCCTCGCGCCGGGCCAGGCGGCGCCCATTGCCGCTGTCGCGCTCCTGGGCAAGCTGGAAATCTTGGTGCCGATGGCCGGGCTGATCGATCCGCAAGCCGAAATCGAACGCCTGACCAAGCGCCAACGCCGCGCCGGCGCCGAGTTCGATAAGCTGCAGGCGAAGCTCGCGAACGGCGACTTTGCCAAGAACGCCCCCGCCGAGGTCATCGCCAAGGATCAACTGCGCCTCGCCGAGCTGCGCACCGAAGCGGATCAATTGACCGCGCAAATCGCCCGCGTCAACGCGTTGCGCGGCGCATGAATACGACGGCGACCGAGGAATCGATGACGGCTCCGCGCGCTGCGTTAAGCGCGGCCCTCGCTCAGGTCAACCGCGTCATCCTGGGCAAGGACGCGCAGATTCGCTTGTGCCTCGCCTGCCTTCTGGCGCGCGGCCACTTGCTGATCGAGGATATCCCGGGCGTGGGCAAGACCACTCTCGCCCATGCCATCGCCAGCACCTTCGGCCTGTCGTTCCAACGGATTCAATTCACCAGCGATCTGCTGCCCGCCGACGTGCTCGGCGTGTCCATATTTGATCGCGAGAGCGGCAAGTTCCGATTCCAACGCGGCCCGATTTTTGCCGAACTCGTGCTCGCCGATGAAATCAACCGGGCATCTCCCAAGGCTCAAAGCGCGTTGCTGGAGGCCATGGAGGAGCGACAGGTGACGCTCGACGGACAGACCATGCCGCTGCCGGAGCCGTTTTTCGTCGTCGCGACCCAAAACCCACAGGAGCAGGTCGGCACCTTCCCGCTGCCCGAATCGCAACTCGATCGATTTTTGATGCGCGTGCACTTGGGGTATCCGGCCGCGGCGGCGGAACGGGAGTTGTTGAGCGGCTTGGACCGGCGCGAGCTGGTCAAATCGCTCGGTGCGATCGCCGGAGTGGAGGCGTTGCGCAAACTGCAGCAGAGCGTTCAGGAAATTCACGTCTCGCCGGCGCTGCTCGACTACGTGCAGGCGCTGGTTGCGCACACTCGCAGCGCCGCCGGCTTGAGCGTCGGTTTGTCGCCGCGCGCAGCCATCGGCTTGTTGCGCGCGGCGCGCGCCTGGGCACTGATCGCCGGACGCCACGCCGTCATTCCGGAGCACGTGCAAGCGGTCTTCCCGGCGGTGGTCGAGCATCGACTCGGGGCACGCGATTCCAGCCCCGCCGCCGCCAGCCGCCTGCTCGAGGCCGTACCCGTCCCTTGAGCGCGCGTTGCCCGTGAGCGCTTGGCGACAGGCGGCGATCGATCGATTGCGCGCCTGGGCCGCGCGCCGTCACGGTGAAGATGCCTTGCCGGTGACGATCGACCGGCGCCGGATCTACATCCTGCCGACCCGGTTCGGTCTCATGCTTGCGGCGCTCATCATCGCGATGCTGATTGCCGGGCTCAACTACAACAGCAATCTTGGCCTGGCCTTCGCGTTTCTGATGGCAAGTCTCGCGTTGGTCGCCATGCATCATTGCCACCGCAATCTCCTGGGATTGGGCGTCGATGTGAATGTCGAAGCGGATGCCTTTGCGGGCGGGGATGCCGCCTTTGAATTCACGCTGCGCAACCCATCGGCGGTGGATCGGTGCGATATCGAGATACGTCTGGCCGCCGACGCCGAAGCGGTCAAGAGCGTCGGCGCGAACAGCGACGAACGCGTCACGGTCACCGCCGCGGCGACCCGGCGCGGCGTGCGGCGCTTCAGCCAATTCGAGCTGCGCACGCACTATCCATTTGGTTGGTTTCGCGCCTGGACCTATGTGCAGGGATCACTGTCGGCGTTCGTCGCACCGCAGCCGCGCGGCGACCGGCCGCCGTCGGCTGCCGCGATGGAGGGCGGCATGCCGCGCTCCGAGGCGCACGGCGATGAAGAATTCGCCGGGCTGCGGCCTTATGCCCCCGGCGTGCCGCTAAAGCATATGGCGTGGAAGGTGTTGGCGCGCGGCGGCGATGCGGCGGTGCGCGGCTACACCGGATTGGCGGCGCAGCCCGAATGGCTCGAGTGGTCGGCGCTCGAGGGCCTCGATACCGAGGCCCGTCTGTCGCAGTTATGCCGCTGGGTGTTGGCCAACGATGCCGGATACCGGCGCCCCTACGGACTTAGGATACCCGGGGTCGAGATCGCTCCCGGACGCGGCACCGCGCATCGCGCCCGCTGCCTGCGCGCGCTGGCGCTGTATCCCGACGAGCCCGCGATTCCTTTGGAACCTCGACCATGAAGCTCGCGGCCGCCGCGGCCACGCCGGTCACGTACGATCAGCTCAGGTCGCTTTGCGCGTGCCTCGCGCTGGCATTGGTTGCGCACCTCTCCGCATTACCCGTTTGGTTGATCGTCATCGTGTGCGCCGCAGCCGCGATTCGCTTAGGGTTGGCCGCACGCGGGCGCACCGCCCCGTCGCGCGGCATTCGGTTGGGCATCGCCGCCGTGTCGATCGCGCTGCTGCTTGCGCAGTACCGCACCTTCAACGGCCTGGTCGCCGGAACCGCACTGCTCGCTTTGATGTCGGGATTGAAACTGTTCGAGACGCAATCCCGTCGCGATTTTCACGTGGTCATCCTGATCATTTACTTTTTGAATCTCGCCGCGTTGTTGCGCAGCGAGTCCTTCTGGCTGCTCACTTACTTGACGGCGGCTTCGTGGCTGACGAACGCGGCGTTGCTGCGGCTGACCGTTTCGACACCGCCGCCCGGATGGCAACCCGCCATGCGTCGTGCGGGCCGCGTCCTGGCGCAGGCGCTGCCGCTCACGCTGATCCTCTGGCTGTTCTTTCCGCGTTTCGACGGCCCGCTTTGGCAGATGACGGACGACCGGCGAGGCGGCGAATCCGGTTTGAGCGAAAGCATGAGCCCGGGCGATATTTCGGAGCTGGCGCAATCGGATGAGATCGCCTTTCGCGTGCACTACATCGACGCGCCGCCGCCGCCGCCGCAGCGCTACTATCGGGGCCCGGTGCTGCATGATTTCGACGGACACACCTGGCGCCGGACCCATACGGATCGGACGCGGGCGCCGCCGCTGGTGCCCGCCGGAGTCGCGTATCGATACACGTTGAGCCTGGAGCCGCACCCGCACAATTGGTTATTCGCGCTCGACTGGCCGTCAAGCTGGGATATGCGCGGCGCGGTTCTCACCAGCGATTACACGCTGGTACAGGCCGCTCCCGTATCGCGGCCCGCCGACATTTTCGCCGTCTCGCACAGCGAGGTGCGCACCCCGGACACATTGAATCCGGAGATGCGCCGCCGAGACACGCGGCTGCCGCCCGGCCGCAATCCGCGCAGCCTCCTCTTGGCGCAGCAGCTGCGCGGCACGCACCCGGACGACATGGACTTCGCCCGCGCGGTACTCGATATGTTTCGCCGGCAGCCGTTCTTTTATACCTTGAGGCCGCCGCCATTGGCGGAGGATTCGGTCGACGAATTCCTGTTCGAAAGCAGACGCGGCTTTTGCGGCCATTACGCCTCCGCCTTCGCGACGCTGATGCGGGCGGCCGGCATCCCGGCCCGCGTTGTCACCGGCTACCAGGGCGGCACGTTCAATCGCTATGCCGATTACTGGATCCTGAGGCAAAGCGATGCGCATGCCTGGAACGAAATATGGATCGAGGGACGCGGTTGGGTGCGCATCGATCCGACCTCGGCAATTGCGCCCGAGCGCGTTGAACAGGGCTTGAACGAGGCGCTCGCGGCGGACGAGCCGCTGGCCGGCCGCTGGCAGCGGCACAGCCCGTGGATTGCCGACCTGCGGCTGCGCCTCGATGCGCTCGGTCAGCAGTGGCGCAGACGCATCTTGAGGTTCGATCAGAAATCCCAGGACAGGCTGATGGTTCAACTGCGCATCCCCGAACCGGACGGGCACAAGCTCGTCATGGTGCTCGCATTCGGATTGACCCTGGCGCTTTCGTGGCTCACGTGGCAGGTGCGCAGGGAAATGCGGCCACCCGTGAAGGATCCCATAGTCCGCGCCTACGCACGCCTGTGCGCTAAGATGGCGAACATCGGCATTGCACGCCGCCTCGATGAGGGAGCCGAAGCCTACGCCGAACGGGTTGCGGGGCTGCGTCCCGATCTCGCCGCCGCGCTCACCCTCCTATGCCGCCATTACACCGAGCTGCGCTATGGCTCGAACCGCAAAGACGATCTCGCCTTCATATCCGGCGTGCGCGCGTTCCGCCCGCAAGCCCTTAAACCCAAGATCTGAGGCCCTCCAGAGCACAGCGGCTGGGCCCCCTCGACCCAGCCGCCCGAACCCCGGTGCATGCCCTCGCCGGGGCGCCGCTACTATGCACAGGCAGGTGCGCTCACCCCGTTTAAGTTCTAAGCTGATCGCGTGCTCTTATCTCTTTTGCGTGCTGCTGACGCTCCGGGACCGCGCTCCTCTCCGCGCTCGAGAGCTGAGTGCGGCAGTGCCGGATGGTCGGATCGCGACGACAATTCAAGCCGCGAGATTTTCCCGGGTCTTCATGAATTCGATTTCCGGCCAGCGCTCTTCGGTCAGCCCGAGATTGACCCGCGTCGGCGCGAGATACACCAGTTTTCCGGCGTGATCCATCGCCAGATTGTCGTGGGCCTTGTCGCGAAACTCAGCCAGCCGCTTCTCGTCCGCGAGCCGCACCCAGCGGGCCGCGGCCACGTTGATCGGTTCGAACACGCATTGCACGCCGTATTCGTCTTGCAGACGAAACGCGACCACCTCGAACTGCAGTTGTCCGATGGCGCCCAGAATCAAATCGTTGTTGCGCAACGGCTTGAACAGCTGCGTGGCGCCCTCCTCGCAAAGTTGCGAGAGGCCCTTTTGCAGCGCCTTCATGCGCAGCGGATCCTTGAGCACCGCCCGGCGGAAGATCTCCGGTGCGAAATTCGGCACGCCGGTGAAGGTGAGATTCTCGCCCTCGGTGAAGGTATCGCCGATATTGATCGTGCCGTGATTGTGCAGACCGATGATGTCGCCGGCGTAGGCTTCTTCGGCCTGGCTGCGATCGGCGGCCAGAAACGTGAGCGCGTCGGCCACGCGGATATCCTTGTCGAGCCGCGCGTGGTGCAGGCGCATGCCGCGCGCGTAGCGCCCGGAGCAGAGCCGCATGAAGGCGATGCGATCGCGATGCCCCGGATCCATGTTCGCCTGAATCTTGAACACGAAGCCGGTGAGCTTAGGCTCCTGCGCGTGCACGATGCGTTCGAGCGTCGGGCGCGGCAGAGGCGGAGGCGAGTGCTTGACGAACGCGCTCAGCAATTCTCGAACCCCGAAACTATTGACGGCGGAGCCGAAAAAGACCGGCGTCTGCCGGGCCGCGCGGTAGCGCCCCAGATCGAACGCGGCGCTCGCGCCGCGCACCAGTTCCACCTCCTCCACGAACTCCCGATGGCGCGCGCCGAGATAATCGCGCGCCTCATCGCTATTGAGACCGGCGATGGTCTCATGGCTGCCGACCCTGCCCTTCTCCACCGGCACATAGACGTAGATCCGGTCCTCGAGCAAGTGATAAACGCCGAGCAGGTCGCGGCCCATGCCGATCGGCCAAGTGACCGGCGTGCATTGAATCTGGAGCACGCTCTCGATCTCATCGAGCAATTCGATCGGTGCGCGTCCGTCGCGATCCAGCTTGTTCACGAACGTCATGATCGGCGTGTCGCGCAAGCGGCAGACCTCCATGAGCTTGATGGTGCGCTCCTCGACGCCCTTCGCGCAGTCGATGACCATCAGGGCGGAATCGACCGCGGTCAGCGTGCGATAGGTGTCTTCGGAAAAGTCCTCGTGGCCGGGCGTGTCGAGCAGATTGACGATGCAATCGTCGAACGGAAACTGCATCACCGAGGAGGTCACCGAGATGCCGCGCTCTTGCTCCAAGCGCATCCAGTCGGAGGTCGCATGGCGCGTAGCCTTGCGGCCCTTCACCGTTCCGGCCATCTGGATGGCGCCGCCGAACAACAGAAGCTTTTCGGTGAGCGTGGTCTTGCCGGCATCCGGGTGAGAAATAATCGCAAAGGTGCGCCGGCGCGCAATCTCGCGCCCGAGATCGGGGATGGCGGCGCTCATTTCAGGTCGGTCGGCTTGGCTTCGGGCGTCACTATTCGGCGCAGCACCGCGGCGTCCTCGCGACCGACGGTCGCCTGGTAGTACCCGCGGCGTATGCCGACCTGCTCGAAGCCAAGGGACTGATACAGCCGTGCCGCGGCGGTATTTGACGGCCGGACCTCGAGAAAGACCTCGTACATGCCGGCGCCGCGCGCACGATCGAAAAGATACAGCATCATTTTGCGCGCGAGGCCGCGGCAGCGGTATTCGTCGCGGATGCAGACATTGAGCACGTGCGCCTCGCCGGCGCCCACCGACATGATGCCGTACCCGGCCATGTCGCCTCCCACATCGACCACGCGGCACACGTAGCCCACGCGCAGACAGTCGCGAAAAATCCCTTCGCTCCAAGGAAACTGGTAGGCGGCGCGCTCGGTCGCCCCGACCGCCGGAATGTCCAGTTCGTGCATCGGCCGGATTTCGACCGCCGCGAATTCGCGCTCGCGCTCAACGCTCGACACGGGCACATACCTCGCGCGCCAATTTCAGATCCTCCCAGGCTTTGCGCTTGTCCGACGGCGTACGCAGCAAATAGGCCGGATGATACGTCACCACCAGCGGCACGCGCGATTTGCCGAAGCGGTGCTCCTGCTGGCGCAGCCGCGCCAACGGCGCGTCGACGTGCAGCAGATTCTGAGCGGCGATCCGGCCCACCGCCAGCATGATCCGCGGATTGAGCAGCTCGATCTGCCGCTCGAGATAGGGCAGACATGCCGCGCATTCGCTCGCCGCCGGATCCCGGTTGCCGGGCGGCCGGCACTTCAGAACGTTGGCGATGTACACCTGCTCCCGCGCCAATCCTATTGCCCGCAACATGGAGTTGAGCAATTGACCGGCGCGGCCCACGAAGGGTTCGCCCAGGCGGTCCTCGTCGGCGCCGGGCGCTTCGCCCACGATGAGCCATTGCGCCTGGCGGCTTCCCGTGCCGAACACGGTTTGGGTGCGCGTCTGGCTCAATGCACAGCGCGTGCAGGCGGCAACTCGAGCGCGCAGCTGCTCCCAATCGCACAGCGCCGGCGGCGCCACGGCACGCCGCAGCGTCCACGACTCGAGCCCCAAGGCCGCGAGGTAATCCTTGCGCTGAGCGCTGTTCATGCGTGCGGCAGGACCCTGCGCCGGCGCATCTTGCGGTACGCCCACACGGCCGGGGCGGAGGCGGCATAGCTGCCGAAGATCAGCAGCAGCGTGATCGCCGGGTATAAAAAGATGAATGCGAACGCGAGCGGCACGAACACGATTTTCGTGAAGCGCACGCGGGCTCCGGCATCGACCTGTTTGAAGCTGTAAAATGCGAAACGGCTGATCATCAGCGCCCCGGCGCACGCGGTGACGACGAACGCCAGAATGAGCCCCGGCAGCCCGATGTTGACCCGATCGCTCGCCAGCCACACCAGTGCGGCGACGATGGCGGCGGCCGACGGGCTCGGCAATCCCTCGAAGTAATGTTTGTCCTGAGTCGCGGAACGCGAGTTGAAGCGCGCCAAGCGCAGCGCCGCGGCCGCGGCATAGAAAAAACACACCAGCCATCCGAGCCTGCGCCACAGCGGACCGTACTCTGCGATGCGCGCCACGCCCCATTGGTAGGTGACGATGGCCGGCGCCACTCCGAATGACACCATGTCCGAGAGGCTGTCGTACTCCTTGCCGAATGCGCTTTCGGTGTGGGTCCAGCGCGCAACCCGGCCGTCCAGGCCGTCGAATATCATGGCCACGAACACCGCGATGCCGGCGTGTTCGAACTTCAGGTCGATCGCGGCCACCACCGCATAAAAACCGGCGAACAGTGCTCCGGTGGTCAGCAGGTTCGGCAGCCAATACACCCCTCGCCGCCGCTCTTGTGGATCTTCGCGCTCGATCATGTGCCGCCATAATACCAGGGGGCCTGATGTAAGATACGCGGCCATGCGCTTATCTCAATATCCGATCTCGACCCTCAAGGAAGTGCCGGCCGACGCTGAAGTCATCAGCCATCAACTCATGTTGCGGGCCGGCATGATTCGCCGCTTGGCCGCCGGGCTCTATACCTGGCTGCCGCTCGGTTTACGGACCCTGAAGAAGGTCGAGCGCATCGTACGCGAGGAAATGGACCGTTCGGGCGCACTCGAACTGTGCATGCCGACGGTCCAGCCGGCCGAATTATGGAAAGAGTCCGGCCGCTGGAGCAAATACGGACCGGAATTGCTGCGATTCAAGGATCGCCACGATCGCGATTACGCTTACGGGCCCACCCACGAAGAGGTCATTACCGACATCGCGCGGCGCGAGCTGCGCAGCTACAAGCAACTGCCGGTCAATTTTTATCAGATTCAGTCCAAGTTCCGCGACGAGATACGCCCGCGCTTCGGCGTGATGCGCGCGCGCGAATTCCTGATGAAGGACGCCTATTCCTTCCACAGCGACGAGGCGGGCCTGGCTCAAGGGTACCGCGCCATGTTCGATGCCTACACGCGTATCTTCACCCGCATGGGCTTGAAATTTCGCGCGGTGCAGGCCGACGCCGGCAGCATCGGCGGCAGCGTGTCCCAGGAATTTCACGTGCTTGCCGATTCCGGCGAGGATGCCATCGCCTTCTCGAACGGCGACGATTATGCGGCGAACGTCGAGACGGCCGCGAGCGTGGCGCCGTCCGCGCCGCGCGCTTTGGCGGCGCAGCCCTTAGGCAAGGTGCCGACCCCGAACGTACGCAGCATTGCCGAGCTGTGCGCGTTCCTGGGGGTCGTCCCCGCTCAATGTGTGAAAACCCTGCTGGTGGAGGCAAGCGAAGGCGGCCTGGTCGCGTTCGTGCTTCGCGGCGACCACGAACTGAACGCCGTCAAAGCCCAAAAGATGCCCGGCGTCGCCAGTCCGCTGCGCATGGCAAGCGCCGAGCAAGTGCGCCAATTCACCGGCAGCGAGCCCGGCTCGATCGGTCCGACCGGTTTTCCCGGCACGGCCTATGTCGACCACGCCGCCGCGCATTTGGCGGATTTCGTGTGCGGAGCCAACGAGAAGGATGCGCATTTTACCGGTGTGAACTGGGGCCGCGACCTGCCCGAGCCGTGCTCGCACGACATCCGCAACGTTCAAACGGGGGATCCGAGTCCGACCGGTCTCGGCAGCCTCGAAATTGCGCGCGGCATCGAGGTCGGCCACATTTTCCAGCTCGGACAACTCTACAGCGAGGCGATGCAGGCGACCGTGCTCGACGAGCAAGGCAAAGCGCTCACCATGTTCATGGGTTGCTACGGCATCGGTGTCACCCGGGTGGTGGCCGCGGCGATCGAACAAAATCACGATGCCAACGGCATCATCTGGCCGCAGCCGCTGGCGCCGTTTGTGGTGGTCCTGGTGCCGCTCAACTATCAAAGATCCGAGGGCGTGCGGCAAGCGGCCGACCGGCTGTACCAGGAATTCAACGAGGCGGGCATCGATGTGTTGCTCGACGACCGCGACGCCAGGCCCGGAGTGAAGTTCGCCGATTCGGAGCTCATCGGCATTCCGCACCGCATCGTGATCGGCGAGCGCGGCTTGAGCGCCGGAAATCTCGAATATCGGCACCGGCGCGAGACCCAATCGACGGAAATACCGACGGCGGATGCGGTAGCTTACATAAAGGCAAAATCAACTCATCCAAGGAGCTGAAGCGTGCACTGGCGGCTGCGCCAACATTTTACTTCCGCTGTCGGCGCCCTGGCCGTGGGTTTGGTATTTTCGAGCGCGGCGAATGCGGACCAACAGCGCGACCCGGAACTGAAGGAGCTGCTGCAAAAGATCGTCGCCAGCCGGGATTGCTTCGTCGACAAGTACGAATCCGAGGTGTGGTACAAGGCGATGGAGCCGCGGCTGCAGCACTTCGTGCCATCGCACGAGGAGCGGGTCAACATTCTCGATCACGTGTATTGCGAGGCCAAACGCGACCCCACGCTGGAGCTTCCGCCCGACCTGGTGCTCGCTCTGATCGAAGTCGAAAGCCGCTTCGACCCATGGGCCGTTTCGCCTGCCGGCGCCGTCGGCCTGATGCAAGTCATGCCGTTTTGGCCGAGTGAACTCGGGGTGCAGAATCAATTGGTGCGCGTCGCACCCAATATCCGGATGGGCTGCGAGATCTTGCGCTATTACCTGCGCGCCGAACACCGCAATTGGTCGCGAGCGCTCGCCCGCTACAACGGCAGCGTCGGCCGCAATTCGTATCCGGCCTTGGTGATGCAGCGCTGGCAGCGCGCCTGGCGCTTCTGATCCTGCGCGAGATACGGATATGCGCGGCCCGCGGCAATATGACCGCCGCGACTGTTACAAGATTTCAAACTGCGGCGGCGGCAGCGTATCGCGTTCGAGTTCGAGTTCTAGCACGGTCTCGACCCGCGCCATCTTCGGGCCCTGGTGCAGCCACTGGCGCAAGCGCTCGACCGCCCCAGCCGGCCCCTGAACCACCACCTCCACCGATCCATTCGGCAAGTTTCGGGCATACCCCGTAACGGCGAGCCGCTCGGCTTCCACGCGGGTGCTGTGGCGGAAGTACACGCCCTGGACCTTGCCGGTAATGTGAAATCGACGGATCACCTGGGGCAACGATGCACTCGCTTCAGGCAGATCCCGCTACTGCGAGGCCGGAGCGCCCACGCGCCCGGAGGCACTCTGCTGCGCGCTTTCGAGCGCTTCGGTGGCATGGCGCTTAGCCTGTTGAGCCGCCAGGCGCGCACGCACGTACTCCTGCGCTTCCAAATGTTTTTGGGCGCGGGCAATCGCCGCCTGCGCCGCGTACAAATCGGGTGAATTGGCTTCGGTCGCGCCGGCCGTGCGGGCGGCCGCGATCGCCTGCCGGGCATCGCTCATTTCCTGAACGGGAGGCCCGCTCGCGCAACCAAGGAGGCAAACGACACCGACAACGACGGCAATGAGGCGCAACATAACGGTCATGGACACTAACAACAGCCGGCAGGGCCGTCAAACGAGCGCCACTGTACAATTTGCGCATCACTGCAAATAATCCGTTGCGCCGGCGCAGCAACCGCGACACGCCGACGCGGTTTCCCACGGGACTTACCGATGAATGAAATCCTAGTTCTGTATTATTCACGCCAAGGAAGCACCGCCGCACTGGCTCGACAGGTGTGTCGAGGCGTCGAGACGGTCCCCGGCATGCAGGCAAGATTGCGCACCGTGCCCGCGTTGACCACCACCGTTGTGCCGCTGGAGCCGCCGGTGCCGAACGAGGGCCCGCCCTACGCTACCCATGATGACCTCGCCGCCTGCCGTGGCTTGATTCTCGGCAGCCCGACGCGGTTCGGAAACATGGCGGCCCCTTTGAAGCACTTTTTGGACGGCACCAGCGCGCTGTGGCTGAGCGGCGCATTGGTGAACAAGCCCGCCGCCGTGTTTACCTCCACCCAGGCCCCGCACGGCGGACAGGAATCGACCCTGCTGTCGATGATGCTGCCGCTACTGCATCACGGCATGTATCTGGTCGGTCTGCCCTTTACTGAACGAGGCCTCACCGACACGCGCAGCGGCGGCACGCCCTACGGCGCAAGTCACGTCGCGGCGACCAGCGGCCACGGCGAATTGTCCGATATCGAGCGGGATCTGGCCCGGGCCTTGGGCGCCCGCGTGGCCGCCTTGGCTTCCCGGCTCGCGGCAGGCGCTTGAATCCCGCAGACCACGTGCGGACATTGACCCTATGCCTTTGGGCGGCGGTCGCGCTGAGTTTGTTGTCTTGGATCGCCGCGGGTTACCCCTGGCTGATGTGCGTGTTCGCGGTCGGGCCGTTGCTGGCCCCACTGCCAGGGCTCGCGCACGGCCGGCGCCGCACCTACGCCTGGGCGACTTTGTTCGCCGTCCCCTACCTCGTATTCTCCCTGACCGAACTGCTGGTGAACCCCGCCGCGCGATGGGTGGCCTCCATCAGCCTGCTGCTGGTCTTCGGCTGGTTCTGCACTATGGTTTTGTTCTTGCGTGCTTCTCGAGTTCGTCGCGAATGAAGGGAATGGTGAGGCGGCGCTGCGCCACCAGGGACGCTTCGTCCAATTCATCGAGAATGTCGAACAGCGAGCGCAGGTCGCGCGGCATGCGTTTCAGAAGATAATCCAGGGTCTCCGCCGGCAATTGCAGTCCGCGCTGGGCGGCCCGCAGCCGCAGCGCCTCGGCGCGGCCGGCTTCGTCGAGTTCGCGCACCTGGTAAACGATGCACGCCGCGGCACGTGAACGCCAGTCGTCCAGCCGCCAGTCGATGTGGCGCGGCGCCGAGCGCGCGGCGAAGATCACGCGCGTATGCAGTTCGGATGCCTCGTTGAACAGGCGGAACAGCGCTTGCTCCCATTCCAGATCGCCCGCCACCGCGTCGACATCGTCCACGCACAGCACACTGCAGTTCTCGAAACCCGACAGCGCCTGCGGCGGCAGCGCGACGGAACGATCCAAGGGAAAATACGCCGCGGTGGCGCCGGCCGCCGCGCACACCGCCTGCAGCAAATGCGTCTTCCCGCAACCGCTATTGCCCCACAGCCAGATCGGATCGCGATTCGAGCCGTGCAAGGCGGCCAACAGTTCGGCGTTCTGCCCGGGGGAAAAACTCGCGAATACCGCGTTGGCGTGCAATCTCACGCCGAGCGCAAGCTGCTTCATGGGTGTCCCGATCCGCCGGCATGGATTGCGCGGCGCGAAACCACCTCTTCCCAGGCTCCCCTGCCATAACGCAACACGTAATCGATCCCGCTGATCACCGCGGTCACGAAGGTCAGGGAGCCGAGCATCACCAGCACCCAGTTGGGGGGCACGGCGAGCCCCTGTTTGGCGGTCACGCCCAGAATGAACGTCGCCTGACACAAGGTATTGAGTTTGCTGATGCCCGAGGGACGCATTGCAACCGGGCCGATGCAAATCCGGTAAGCGATCGCGCCGAGCACGATGACGACGTCGCGCCCGACCGTGACCGCCGTCAACCACAGCGGCACGAACCCCAGAATGGCGAGCAGCACGAATAGCGTAGCCAACAACAGCTTGTCGGCAGCCGGATCGAGGATCGCGCCGAGCGCGGATTGCCAGCCGCAGCGCTTGGCGAGAAAGCCATCGGCCGCGTCGGATGCCGCCGCGACCGCAAACAACCCCAATGCCGTGTTGAACTGTTGGTGCACGAGCGCCAACGAGATCGGTATCACCAGCAGCATCCGCAAGGAACTGATGTAGTTCGGGATCTGGCGGAACCTACGGGACACGGCGGGCTACCGGCGCAATTGGAAGCGTTGAACTCCGTTATCGCCCGCGGCGATCGGCTGCAAACGGCCATTCAAGGCAAGAGCATGCTGCAGCGGTTCCGGGCCGCCTCGTGTGGTCAGCCGGAAGCGCACCGTATCGCCGCTCAATGTCTCCACACCGACATGAGCGATGAAGGTCAAGGACTCGAGGTATCCCTGCACGAGCGCATAGTCCCGAAGATCGCTCACTCCGCTGACCTCGATATCGACCGTGCCCAGGGCGCCGCTGACGGCGAAAATGCCGGCGTAAGTGTCGGCGGCGCGGTTGACGCCCTCCAGGGCGCCGGAGAATTCGCTGCTGCGATCCTGGAAAAGAAAAGTCCAGCGCACCCCCGCCGCAAGCGTCGCATTGGTGGCACGGCCGATCAGCGTGCCCTCGCCTCCCAGGCGGTGGCCGAGATCCGCGAGGTTGCTTGCGGCGGCGCCGGTCAGCGCGGCGTAGTCCAGGTGATCCTGCTGCAATTCGGCGGCGGTCGGCCACCGCAGGGGCACACCGCGCACCGCGGCCGCTGCGCCCAGCGCCGATTTCAATTCGGAGGCATCGTCCGCAGTGACCACTGTGCCGGCCTGCGGGCCGCTTTGCACGGCGAGCCAAACGACGGTGGAGGGGCGTTCGCGACCCCACAGCGGCTGGCCGTTTTGTGTCAGCCAACGTTCAATGGCGCCCCCGTCGAAGGCCACCCACAGTTGATTGTCGGCCACCTCCCGATATTGCTGGACGTAGCGGCCGGCATTGTTGATGAGCGGCGCCAGCGCCGGATCCTCATCGGCGGTGCGGCGCCCGGTGACGCGCACCAGAACGATCCGCAGCGCCGCGGCGAAGGCCGCCGGCCGCGCCGCCTCGGATTGATTGGCAATCGGAGCGGTCGCCTGGTAAAGCTCGGCTCGGGTGAGGGCACGGCCGGCGTCGGCCAGGCCGAGGGCGGCGCAGGTCAAGCATACAAATGCTCCAAGACGCAAATATCGGGGCCAATTGTCGCTGTAACCCTGTGCCATGATGTAATCACGTAAGCCCTTAAGTTCCCTGATGTAAAATACCACAGCCAGCGGACCTGCCGTGTCGGACGTCCACATATGAAGGAACCGAATGATTGAGCGAGCGCCCGTGACCTATCGCGAGGCCGGGGTCGACATCGACGCCGGCGATGAACTGGTCGAGCGGATCAAACCCGCGGTCAAGCGTTCCATGCGCCGCGAAGTGTTGGGCGGCATCGGCGGCTTCGGCGCCCTGGTGGAGATCCCTCTCGATCGCTATCGGCGCCCCGTGCTGGTATCGGGCACTGACGGTGTCGGCACCAAGCTGCGCCTGGCCATCGATACCCAGCGCCACGATACGGTAGGCATCGATCTGGTGGCCATGTGCGTCAATGACGTGGTGGTTCAGGGGGCCGAACCCCTGTACTTCCTCGATTATTTCGCGACCGGAAAACTCGATGTCGATGTCGGCGCGCGCGTCATCGCCGGTATCGTGGACGGCTGCGTGCAAGCCGGGTGTGCGCTCGTCGGCGGGGAGACGGCGGAAATGCCGGGCATGTACCACGGCAAGGATTACGATCTGGCGGGCTTCTGCGTGGGCATCGTCGAAAAGGATCGCATCATCGACGGGTCTGCGACCGTGGCGGGCGATGTGGTGCTAGGGCTTCCCTCGTCGGGGCCGCATTCCAACGGCTTTTCCTTGGTTCGCAAGATACTTCAGGTCGGCGGCGCCGACGCCCGGACCATGGTCGACGGTGCCGCCCTCATCGACCTTCTCATGGCGCCGACCCGCATCTACGTCAAGCCGCTGCTCGCGCTGCTGCGCGATTTGCCGGTGCACGGGCTGTCGCATATCACCGGCGGCGGGCTCCTCGACAATATTCCGCGCGTGATTCCCGATGGCCTGGAAGTGGTTCTCGAGCGAAGATCCTGGCCTCGCACGCCGGTGTTCGAATGGCTGCAGGCGCAAGGCCGGGTCGCCGACGAGGAAATGTACCGGGTGTTCAACTGCGGCATCGGCATGACCGTTCAGATCGCGGCGCGCGATGCCGACCGGGCGATCGCGCTGTTGCGCGATGCGGGACAGCCGGCGCTGGTCATCGGTGAAGTGCGCAGCGGCGTGCGCGGTGTCGTCATTACTTGAGCGTCAATCGACAACGCGTACCGATCGTCATACTGATCTCGGGGCGCGGCAGTAACATGCGCGCGCTCGTGGAGCGCAGCCGCGAGGCGGCGATGAGCTACCAGGTGGTGCAGGTGCTGTCCGACGCGCCCGCGGCCCCCGGACTGACATTGGCGCGCGATCTCGGGGTTCCCGCGTGCGCCTTGACTCCGTTAAAATCCTCCGATCGCGGCGCGCTCGAGCGCGAGCTGGCCGCCGCCATCGACCAATGTTCGCCCGCACTGATCGTACTCGCCGGCTTCATGCGCATCCTGTCCGCGGATTTTGTCGCACGCTACGCGCGACGCATCATGAACATACACCCTTCGCTGCTGCCGAAATTTCCCGGCCTGCACACGCATCGGCGCGCCATCGAGGCGCACGAAGCGCAAGCCGGCGCGACCGTGCACTTCGTGACCGCCGAGCTCGACGGCGGCCCGGCCGTCATCCAGGCAAGCGTCAAAGTGCAGCCGGACGACGACGCGGTCAGCTTGGCGGCACGGGTTCAGATCCTGGAGCACCGGATCTATCCATTGGCGGTTCAGTGGTACTGCGAGGGTCGCCTGCGCTGCGCGGACGGTATGGCATGGCTCGACGGCACCGTGCTTGCAACCCCTATACAGTACGCCGACGTAGAAGCCTCGAGGGATCACTGAATGCCGGCACGAAGCTTGTGCACTTGTCTGCTCGCGATGACGTGTGCGGGATTTGCGACGGCGCAGCCGCCATCGGCGCAGCCGCCGTTGGCACCGAGCACGGCGCCGTCATCGGCGCCGGCAGGCGCGCGCGAGGCCGCGGAAGCCGGAATTGCGCCGTTTTCCGCGCATTACATGGCCGAATGGAAGAACATCACCGTCGGCAGCAGCGACCTTGCGCTCAAGCGCGACGCCGAGCCCGGACACTACGTCTACAAATGGACCATTTCCGCGCGCGGCATCTTTCGACTGGTCTATTCCGATGACGTGACGCAACAGAGCTGGTTCGAGGTGATCGACCAGCACGTGCGGCCGGAAAAATACCTGGCCGAACAAGGCTCTTCCCGGGTCATTTTCAATTTCGACTGGGCCGCAGGTCACGCGCGGGGCTTTTCCGAAGAAAAGCCGGTGGACCTCGAGCTCAAGCCCGGGATCCAGGACCTGATGTCCATCCAGATCGAGGTCATGCTGGCCCTTAAGAACGGCAACCTGCCCAAAGTCTTCTATATCATCGACAAGGATCAGATCAAGGACTTCGCCTATGCGCAGGAAGGTCCGGCCGTCTTGAAAACCGCGATCGGGCAGTTCGACACCGTCATCGTCTCGAGCCGGCGCACCGGCAACGATCGGGTGCTGCGCATGTGGTTCGCGCCCTCGTTGGGCTACGTGCCGATGCAGGCCGAGCGGTCGCGCGGCGGCAAACTCGAATTTGCGATGCGGATCAGGAGCTGGAAGCAGTGACAGGCTTCTAGGTCTTCGGCAGGGTGACGCCCCGCTGACCTTGATATTTCCCGCCGCGATCGCGATACGAAGTCTCGCAGACCTCGTCGGACTCGAAGAACAGCATTTGCGCGACGCCCTCGTTGGCGTAGATCTTTGCCGGCAGCGGCGTGGTATTGGAGAATTCCAGCGTCACATGTCCTTCCCACTCCGGCTCGAGCGGAGTGACGTTGACGATGATGCCGCAGCGTGCATAAGTCGATTTTCCCAAACAGACCGTCAGCACCGTGCGTGGAATGCGAAAGAATTCCACCGTGCTTGCCAGCGCAAAGGAATTGGGCGGAATGATGCAGACCGGTCCCTTGAAATCGACGAATGATTTTTCGTCGAAGCTCTTCGGGTCGACGATGGTCGAGTTGATGTTGGTGAAGATCTTGAATTCATCCGCGCAGCGCACGTCATAGCCGTAACTCGACGTGCCGTAGGAGACGATCTTGTGGCCGTCGGATACCCGCACCTGTTCCGGCGAAAACGGTTCGATCATCCCTTGATCGCGCGCCATGCGCCGGATCCACCGGTCGCTCTTGATGCTCAAGTCGCTTCCACGGTGATTTTGGGGAACATCGCGCTGTAATCCTTGTTCAAGGTCGCGAGGCGCGCCGCAGCGCGCCGCGCCATCTGCAAATAGGCGCGTGCGCGTGCGCTGCCGGGCTCGGCCACGACCGTCGGCGCACCGCCGTCCGCCTCTTCGCGGATTCGAATGTCCAACGGCAATTCGCCGAGCAACTGCACCCCATATTGCTGCGCCATACGAGCGCCCCCGCCGCTGCCGAAGATGTGCTCCTGGTGGCCGCAGTTGCTGCATACATGGATGCTCATGTTCTCCACCACGCCGAGCACGCGAACCTCCACCTTCTCGAACATTTTCAGGCCCCTGCGCGCATCGAGCAGGGCGATATCCTGAGGCGTGGTGACGATGATCGCGCCGCTGACCGGCACGCGCTGCGCCAATGTCAATTGGATATCCCCGGTGCCGGGCGGCATATCGACCACCAAATAGTCGAGTTCCCCCCATTGGGTTTCGCCCAGCATCTGGGTCAAGGCCTGGGTGACCATCGGCCCGCGCCAAACCATCGGCTGTTCGGAATCGACCATGAAGCCGATCGACATCACTTCGACCCCGTGAGCGCGCAGCGGGGAGATGTGTTTGCCGTCCGTGCTCTGCGGCTGCTGGCCTGCCAAACCCATCATCTGGGGTTGGCTGGGGCCGTAGATATCGGCATCCAGCAGACCGACTCGCGCGCCCTGAGCCGCCCAGGCGAGCGCCAGATTGGCCGCGGTCGTCGACTTGCCGACCCCGCCCTTTCCCGAGGCCACCGCGACGATATTCTTGATGTTGGCAAGGGGCTTGAGAGTCCGCTGGACCGCATGCGCCGTGATTTCGGCCTTGAGATTGAGATCGAGGCGCGCGTCCCCCAATACCGGCCCCAAGTAGCTTTGCAGGGCCGGCTGCAGCTCGGACCGGTAATCCGCGCATGGAAACCCGAATTTGAGCTCGATGGTCGCCGCGTTGTCCCGCACCGAGACGGATTCGATCGCTTTCGCCTGGGCCAGGGTCTGGCCCAGGTAAGGATCCGCATAGGTGCTCAGCTTGGCGTGGATGGCGCCCGCCGATTCGCCGGATAAAATCATATTTTCGCATTCTAACGCATACGGCCGCGCCCGTGCGGTATGGCATACTTCGAAATTGAGAATCAGGCCCGGGGTAAGCATTGCGGCTCAAGTGAAAATGTACGCTCCAGAGGTCTGCGAAATTCAAGGCACCGAATGAGTTTATTCGCCAACTACCGTGCCGATCGGCTCATTGCTGAGATCAAGACCAGCGGCAACCCAAGCGGTCCCGTGGCGCAGAAGGCCTTGGAGAAACTGGTCGCTCTCGGGCCGAGCGCCATCGATTCGATCGTCTCGGCGCTCAACAGCGCCGAAAAGAAGGAGACGCTGGCGTACGTCGAAGCGCTGTCTCGCCTGATCGATGCGAAAACGCTGCCGCAGCTGCTCAGAACCATGGGCGATGCCAACGGGCGGGCGATGTCGGGCATCGCCTGGGCCTTGTCCTCCAACCGCAATTATCCCGCGAACGCGCTCCTTGATGCGCTGAACAAATCGGACATGCCGAAGCAACCGATTCTCGACGTGATCGCGGCGCAAAAGACCCGTTTCACCGTGCGGGAGCTGCTGAATGCCGCGTACAACCAGGAAGGCATCGAGCGCACCGGGCTATTCAAGATCGTCGGTGAGCTTGCCGACGAATCCTCGGTCGATGATTTGATCGCGCGCATCGAGGGCAAGGATCCGGTGGCGCGCCTGCACATCATCCATGTATTGGCCCGCTTCAACCTCCCACAGGTGACGCAAGCCCTGCAGAAGCAGCTCAAGGACAATAACAAAATGATCCGCTCCGCGGCGCTCTCCGGTCTTGCGCGCATGGACGGTCCGTTCGACATGCCGTTGATCTGCGGCATGCTGCGCGACCCCGAGATCGAGGTGCAGAACAAGGCGGTCGATGTGGTGGTGCGCGCCAATCACCCCGACACGGTCAAATTCCTGGTCGAGGTGCTCAAAGACGAGAACGAATATGCACGGCGCGCCGCGGTGGAAGTATTGAATGTGGTCGGCACCTCCAAATCGGTCAAACACCTGCTTGAAGTGATCGCCGACAGCGATTGGTGGGTGCGCACGCGGGCAGCCGACGCGCTCGGCAAAATCGGCGGCCCGCGCGTGGTCGATGCCGTTCTCACGCTGATCAAGGACGAGAATCAGGACATCAGGCGGGCGGCCATCGAAATCCTGAACCAGACCAAGGACGAGCGCGCGGTGGCGCAGTTGATCGAGGCCACCAAGGATCGCGATTGGTGGGTGAGCGAACGCGCTGTGGACGCCCTCGCCGAGATCGGCAGCACCCTGGCGCTGCCCCGATTCATTGAAATGTTGGGCAACGGCGAGCCGAAATCCCTGCCGACCGTGGTGCGTGCGATCGGCAAAATCGGCGATCAGAAGAGCATCGAACACCTGCTGCCGATGCTGCAGAGGCCCGAGAGCGAAATCAAGGTGGCAGCCGTCGCCGCGCTCACCAAATTGGCCGACGAGGGGCGGGCCGACACGATACGGCACCGGCTGCAAGCGGTCTCGGCGAGCGGCGATGGGACGCTCAGCCAGGCGGTGGTGCGCGCCGTGCAGGAGCTCGACAACCGCTTTTCCGCGCAGCAAATCGCCGCCAATCAAGTTGCACAAAAGATGCAAGAGCCCGCCAAGACCCTGCTCATCGACAATCAAGAGCTTGACAAGGTCATCAAACAAAACGAGGCGCAGGCGGCAGCGGCGAAGCTCGACATCAATACCTTGCAGCCGGGCGACGTCATCGAGGGCCGCTACAAGTTCATCGAAAAGATCGGCAAGGGCGCGTTCGGCACGGTGCTGCTCATCGAAGACACCGTGGTCGAAGAGCGATTGATCTTGAAGTTCTTGAACGCCAACGTCTCCTCCGACGAGGAGATGATGAAGCGATTCGTGCACGAACTGCGCTACAGCCGCAAGATCACGCACAAGAACGTCATTCGCATCTACGATTTCCTGTACATACAAGGCAACTACGCCATCTCGATGGAGTATTTCCCGTCGCATACGCTGGGCGGGGAGATCGTCAATGAAAAACCGGTCGAGCTCAAACGCGCAGTCAAATTCGGCATCGACATCGCGACCGGGATGGCGGTGGCGCACCAGGTGGGAATCGTGCACCGCGACCTGAAGCCCGCGAACATCCTGATCGACAACGACGGCCTGCTCAAGATCGTCGACTTCGGCGTGGCGGCGGCGCAAACCCAGGGCGACACGCAATTGACCAAGACCGGCTACGTCATCGGTTCGCCGAAATACATGGCGCCCGAACAGATCCTCGGCAAGAAAGTCGACGAGCGTGCGGACATCTACAGCCTCGGGGTCATCTTGTATGAAATGTTCTGCGGTGTGCCGCCCTACTCGCGCGGCGATCACATGTCGGTCATGTACCAGCACGTGCAGGGCAAGGCACGCCAGCCGATCGAGATCAACAGCGCCATCTCGGCGGAATTGAACGCCTTGGTGGTGAAATGCATGTCATTGGACAAGGCCAAGCGTGCGCAGTCGATGGATGAACTGCGTTTATCGCTCGAAAAGTTCCTTTAGGGGCGGTTTGACCGGCTGTCGGACAGGCGGGCTTAGACGTATCTCACGTTTTGACCGCTAGTCGAGCGTAAACACTCGAAAATCCAAGTGCTTACGGGTAGCCTTGCGCGTTATGGCAAGAATCGACGCATTCCTCAAGTTAGGCGTGGCACAGGGCTGTTCGGATCTGCACCTGGCGGTCGGCGTGCCGCCGATGCTGCGCATGCACGGGGATCTGATGCCGATCAAGTTTCGCGAGCTCGGAGAGGCGGAACTCGAAGGCTACATCACGGAGGTCCTGACCCAGTCCCAGCGGGAGCACCTGCGTGCGGGAAACGACCTCGACTTTTCCTACGTATCGACGGAAGGCGGCCGGTTTCGCGTCAACGTCTTTCGCAAGGAAACCGGTATCGGGGCCGCCTTCCGTTCCATTCCCACGCAGATGCCGAGCATCGAGCAGCTGGGTCTGCCGCCGATCGTTCGCAAGCTCTGCGATTATCATCAGGGCATGATCCTGGTCACCGGCTCGACCGGCACCGGCAAGACCACCACGCTCGCCGCCATGATCGACTACCTGAATACGACGCGGACCCTCAACATCATCAGTTTGGAGGATCCGATCGAGTTCGTTCACCGCAGCAAGTCGAGCCAGGTCATCCAACGCGAGCTGGGAACGCACCTGCCCTCGTTTGCGGAGGGCGTGCGCGCCGCGATGCGCGAGGACCCGGACGTGATTCTGGTCGGCGAGTTGCGCGATGCCGAAACGATCGCGATGGCGATGACGGCCGCCGAGACCGGGCACCTGGTATTGGGCACCCTGCACACCACCAGCGCCACCAAAACCATCGATCGACTCATCGATGCCTTGCCGGCCGAAGAGCGCGATCAGACCAAGAGCTTTCTCGCCTCGAGTTTGATCGCGGTGATCACCCAGGTCCTGCTCAAGACGCCCGATCAGCGCTCGCGGCGCGCCGTTTGCGAGATCATGGTGCTCACCAAGGCCATCGGCAAACTGATCATGACCGATCAGTCGCACCAGATTCCGAGCCAGCTGCTAATGGGCAAGGAATACGGCATGCAATTGATGGATCAGGCGCTGCTCGCGGCGATCAACGCCAAGGAAATCGATCCGGAGCAGGCCTATTCCTACGCGTTGGACAAGCGTCAATTCCAGCGCTTCGTCACCGACATGAGCGGCGCCCCGCCGCTCGAGCCGGCCGCCACCTGATCGCGCCATGCCGGCCATAGACGCCTATTTGATGCAGATTTTGGAGCGCGACGGCTCGGACCTGCACTTTCTCGCGGGAGATCCCCCGCGAGTGCGCCAGTACGGCGAACTGAAGCCGCTGAGCCCCGAACCGCTCGACGCCGAGATGGTCAAGACCACGCTGTACGAGATCATGCCGAAGCTGTCGGTCGAGCGTTTCGAGGCGAAGGACGGCACTGACTTCGCCCATAGCATCCCGGGAGTGGCCCGGTTCCGCGTCAATGTCATGCGCCAGCTGAACGGCATGGGCGCGGTGTTTCGCGCGATTCCCTCCAAAGCGCGCACCGCCGAGGAGCTCAAGCTGCCGGAGGCCGTGCTCAACATGTGCAGGATCAACAACGGACTGATCCTGGTCACGGGCAAGACCGGTTCCGGCAAGTCCACCACGCTCGCCGCCATGATCGATGACATCAACACGCGCGAAAAGGGCCATATCCTCACCATCGAGGATCCGATCGAGTTTGTGCACATGCGCAAGAACTGCCTCATCAGCCAGCGCGAAATCGGCGTGCACGCGGCCTCCTTCTCGACCGCACTGCTGTCGGCGTTGCGCGAGGACCCCGACGTGATTCTGGTCGGCGAGCTTCGCGATCTGGAGACCATGAGCATCGCGGTGACCGCGGCGGAAATGGGCATCCTGGTGATGGGCACGCTGCACACCAACGGCGCCGCGGCGACCGTCGATCGCCTGGTCAATGCATTCCCCGCCGACAAGCAACCCCATGTGCGCACCATGCTCTCGACCAGCCTGCGCGGGGTGGTCTCGCAGCAACTCATCCCCAAAGCGGATAAGAAGGGCCGCGTCGCCGCGCTCGAGATCCTGGTCAACACGCCGGCCATTTCCAATTTGATACGCCAGGGCAAGATGGATCAATTGGAAAACGGAATGCAGACCGGATCCGCATCCGGCATGCGCCTGATGGACGCCGCGATTCAAACCCTGCTCGATCAACGGCTGATCACCGGTAAAGAGGCGTTCAAGAAGGCAATCAACAAGTCCCGGTTCGAGCAGTATCGCGAAGCGGGTTGACACGCCCGCCCACCAGATCGTGCGAGGCATGGCATAATTTGGAATGACCGCACGACGCAGAATCCTTGTCACCAGCGCGCTCTATTACGCCAATGGACCGCTCCATCTCGGCCATATACTCGAGGCCATACAAACCGACGTCTGGGTGAGATTTCAGAAGCTTCGCGGCCATGAATGCATATACGTGTGCGCGGACGACACCCACGGCACGCCCATCATGCTCAAGGCGCAGTCCGAGGGAATCACACCCGAGACGCTGATCCGGCGGATCTACGCCGAGCACACCAGGGATCTGGCCGAGATGATGATCGGCTTGGACAATTTCGGCTCGACGCACTCGCCGGAGAATCAGGCCATTTGCGAGCTCATGTACCGCGCCCTGCGGGAAGCCGGCTATATCGACCGGCGCATCATCAGCCAGGCCTACGACGCCACCGCCCGGATGTTTCTGCCCGATCGCTACGTCAAGGGGATCTGCCCCACCTGCGGCACCGCGGATCAATATGGCGACTCCTGCGAAAATTGCGGCGCCACGTACTCGCCCGCCGATCTGAAGAATCCCCTGTCGGTGGTGACCGGCACGCCGCCGGTGTGGCGCGAGTCGGAACACTATTTCTTTCGCCTGAGCGCGTTCGAGCCGCGCCTGGCCGCCTGGGTGAAGAGCGGTACGGTTCAGGACAGTGTCGCACGCAAGCTCGAGGAGTGGTTCTCGCAGGGCCTGAAGGACTGGGACATATCCCGCGATGCGCCCTACTTCGGCTTCGAAATTCCCGACGCTCCCGGCAAGTATTTCTACGTCTGGTTCGACGCGCCGATCGGCTACCTCGGCAGTTTCCTGCAGCTGTGCGCGCGCATCGGATTGAGATTCGATGATTTCCTGAATCCCGATTCGCGAGCCGAAATGCATCACTTCATCGGCAAGGACATTTTGTATTTCCACACGCTGTTCTGGCCCGCTGTGCTCGAAGGCGCCGGCATGCGCCGCCCCACCTCCGTGCACGCCCACGGATTCCTCACCGTCAACGGCCAGAAGATGTCCAAGTCGCGCGGCACCTTCATCACCGCACGGCGCTATCTGGACCTCTTCAAGGCGGAGTACCTGCGCTATTATTTTGCCGCCAAACTCGGGCCCGGCATCGACGACATCGACATGAACTTCGATGAATTCGCCACGCGACTCAATTCAGACGTCGTCGGCAAGCTGGTGAACATTGCGAGCCGCTGCTCCGGCTTCGTCTCCAAGAGCGCCGGCGGGCGTCTGGGCGACTCCCTGCCCGACCCGGAGCTTTATGCGACGTTCGCGGAGGCGGGCACATCGATCGCCGCCACCTACGAATCGCGCGACACCGCGGCCGCGATTCGCGACATCATGGCGCTCGCCGACCGTGCCAACCAATACATCGATTTGCGCAAACCGTGGGCGCTGGCCAAACAGCCCGGCAGCGCCGCCGAGGTGCAGAGTATCTGCACTCAAGGGCTGAATTGTTTTCGTGCACTGATGATTTATCTGCAACCGGTGCTGCCCGACATGGCGGCGCAGGCGCAGCGCTTCTTTCAGGAATCCGCCTGGACCTGGCAGAGCGCCGCGACCCCTTTGCTCGGCACGACGATCCTTCCGTACCAGCCGCTCGCCACTCGTCTGGATCCGAAAGCCGTCGCACGACTGGTCGAACCCGATGCCGCCGAGGCACCTCCGGCTGCTGCAGCGCCCGCGACCGCCACGCCCGGCGCGGGTGGCGCCCCGGCCGAACTGATCTCCATCGACGATTTCCTGCGCATCGATCTGCGGGTCGCCAAGGTGATCGAGGCCGACTTGGTCGCGGGCGCCGACAAGCTGCTTAAGCTGCGGCTCGATGTGGGCGAGCTCGGCGAGCGCCAGGTCTTTGCCGGCATTCGCAGCGCCTACGATCCGCATTCCCTGGTCGGCCGCTTGATCGTCGTCGTAGCCAACCTGGCGCCCCGCAAAATGCGCTTCGGCACCTCCGAAGGCATGATGTTGGCGGCCGGTCCGGGCGGCACGGATATCTTCGTGCTCTCTCCCGATTCGGGCGCCACGCCCGGCATGCGCGTCAAATGACGATGCAGGACGGCGGGGCGAGCGACTTGGCGCGCATCGATGCCCTGTTGCCTCAGACTCAGTGCACCCGCTGTGGCTATCCCGGGTGTCGGCCTTTTGCCGCCGCCATCGTGAGCGGCGAGGCGCAGATCAACCAGTGCCCGCCGGGCGGCGCCGCAACCATTCACGCGCTCGCCGAATTGCTGGGCCGCGACTTTCTGCCGCTGAATCCGCTGAACGGTACCGAAACGGCTCCGCGCGTCGCCTGGATCGACGAAGCCCGCTGTATCGGTTGCGCGCGCTGTCTGCCGCCCTGCCCGGTCGATGCCATCGTCGGCGCGGCAAAATACCTGCACACCGTGATCGCCGACCGCTGCACGGGATGCGAGCTGTGTGTGGCGCCTTGTCCGGTCGACTGCATCGAGATGCGCCCTGCTCCCGCCGCGTGGGCAAATCAGCCCGAGTTGAACCGCGCGCGCTACGATACGCATACGCGCCGCTTGCAGCAGCGAGCCGACGAACGGCGGCGGGAGATCGAGGCTCTGAAAGCCGCCGCGATGGCGGCGAACAGCCCGGTGGCCTCATGAACGGCCGATCGTGAACGCGGCCAAGCGGCACGCCATTTTTTCGCGGCTGCGAGCAGCCAATCCCGCGCCGCGCACGGAGTTGCATTACCAAACCCCGTTCGAACTGTTGATCGCGGTGATTTTGTCCGCTCAGGCCACCGACAAGAGCGTGAACAAAGCAACCGCGGCCCTGTTCCGGGCGGCGAATACCCCGCAGGCGATGCTCGCGTTGGGGGTTCGGGGAATCACGCCCTACATCAAATCGATCGGCCTTTATAACAGCAAGGCCAAACACATCATCGCCACCTGCCGCGCGCTCATCAAGGAGCACGCAGGTGAGGTGCCTAATACGCGCGAGGCGCTCGAACGGTTGCCGGGTGTCGGGCGAAAAACCGCGAATGTCGTGCTCAACACCGCATTCGGCGCGAGCACCATCGCCGTCGATACGCATATTTTTCGCGTCGCCAACCGTACCGGCCTCGCGCCCGGCACGACGGTGCGCGCGGTGGAGGACAAGCTGATCCGGCTGGTGCCGCAGGAATTTCTCAAGGACGCGCATCATTGGTTGATTCTGCACGGCCGCTACGTGTGCACGGCGCGCACCCCGGCTTGCGCGCGCTGTCCCATCGCGGATCTGTGCGACTATCGCCGTAAAATGACGGCGACCCCTGCTCGACCATGACTGAACCCCCGACCGCTGCCGGCGGCCACACGCGTGAGCAGTTGCGCCAAAGCTACGCCGATGCCTGGCGAAAACATCGCGCCCGCTCGCCCTTGACTCCCTTGGAGTCGATGATCGTGGATGTGATCGAATTGCACCCCGAATACCACACCGTCGTGGAGGACCTCGACGCCGCAACCTCATTCGAAGCCGACGCGGCCGGCGCCGCAGAGAATCCTTTTTTACATATGGGGCTGCATCTCGCGGTCCGCGAGCAGATATCGATCGACCGGCCTGCGGGTATCCGCGAATTGCACCGCGCGTTGCAAGCGCGGCTCGGCGATGCGCACGATGCCGAACATGCCCTCATGGAGGCGCTGGCCGAGACCCTGTGGCAGGCGCAGCGCGACGGCCGGGCGCCGGATGAAAAGCACTATCTGGAACTCGCCCGCCGCCGCGCGGCAACCGCCCGGCCGTGACGCCGCGAGGTTAAGCAAGCTTCATGTACGCTTCATCGGTGCGGTGACCAACGGACGCTATTCTCGGTAGATGCGCGCCGTGCTGCCAACCGCCACACTCTGCCTGCTGCTCTCCCCCCTGTGGTCGGACACCGCTACCCCGCAGAGCACAGCCGCCGCCACGACCGCACCCGCGGCGGCCGCCTCCGCGCCACCTGCCGCAGCCAGCGCCACTCCCGCAACGGCCGCCGACAACGATGCCGCCGCCAAGCACGCCAAGCGCACCGCGTGCATCAAGAAGTCCCGGGCGAAGAAACTGGTGGGCGACGAAAAAACGACGTTCATCAAGGATTGCACCGCCGCACCCTGACCCGCGGCATGCGCTCGACGCCGCGCGCCGAGCCTACCGCTTCGGCATATAAAGATCGGTCAGCGTCCCCTCGAACGCCTCCGCGGCGAACGCCACTGTCTCCGACAGGGTCGGATGGGCATGCACGGTCAAGCCGATATCCGCCGCATCGGCGCCCATTTCGATCGCGAGCCCCAATTCGGCGATCAAGTCGCCGGCGTTGGTGCCGACGATGCCGCCGCCTCCTCGGCCACGGTGACGGTCGCGATCAACGTGCCCTCGGACACCTGCTGGCCCTTTTTGATATCGATCGATGCGATCACGCCGCCGACCGGCGCGGGCACATCCATCGACGCCTTCTCGCTCTCCAGTGTGATCAAGGGTTCGTCCGCACGGATCGTCGCGCCCGCAGTCACGAGCACGTCAATCACGGTGACATTCTTCGAGTCGCCGAGATCGGGGACCCGGATCTGCACCACGCTCACAGCAGCGCCTTCACGTCGCTCAAAGTGCTGCTCAGAAACACCACGAAGCGCGCAGCCTCCGCGCCGTCGATCACCCGGTGATCGTAGGACAGCGACAGCGGCAGCATCAGGCGTGGCACGAATGCGCCCTGCTGGAACAGCGGTTTCTGGCTGGATTTCGATACCCCGAGGATCGCGACCTCGGGCGCATTGATGATGGGCGTGAACGCCGTGCCGCCGATGCCGCCCAGACTCGAGACGGTGAACGAACCGCCCTGCATCTCGGCCGCCGTCAATTTGCCCGCCCGCGCTTTTTCCGACAATTCCGCCAGAGTGCGCGCGATCTCGAACAGATTTTTGCGATCGGCATCGCGAATCACCGGCACCACGAGTCCCTCAGGCGTATCGGCGGCAAAACCGATATGAAAATACTTCTTGTAAATCAGATTCTCGCCCGCCGCGTCGAGCGAGGCGTTGAACCGCGGGAATTTCTTCAGCGCCAAGACGCAGGCTTTGATGATGAAGGCGAGCGGCGTGAGCCGTACCCCCTCCTGCGAGGCCTTGGTCTTGAGGGCCACCCGCGCGATCTCCAAATCCGTGATATCGGCTTCCTCGTGCTGAGTCACGTGCGGCAGATTGAGCCAGCTCGCCTGCAAGCGCGCACCGGAAATGCGTTGAATGCGCGACAGCGGTTTGGGTTCGATTGCGCCGAATTTCGCGAAATCGACATCCGGCACCTTCGGTATCGCCGATACCGGCGCCGCCCCCGTCGTCAGCAGCTTCTTCACGTGGGCCTTCACGTCATCCTGCGTGATGCGCTCCTTCGGTCCCGTTCCCTTGATCCTGCCGAGATCGGCGCCGAGTTCGCGCGCGAACTTGCGCACCGAGGGACTTGCATACGCCTTGGAGAATGCCGATTCGTCGATCGCCGCGCGGCCGCTTGGCGCGCTCGGAGCCGCCGCGGGTGCAGCTGCTGCGGGTGAGGCCGTCGCGGGCGCCGGAGCCGGCGCGGAGCTCGAAGCGGC
>OBLU010000210.1_pt1 | contig 56514 bp, 54 predicted proteins | sample 1518681 | NCBI WGS metagenome assembly OBLU01 (sample SAMEA3539304, study PRJEB22396) | soil metagenome | biome: tundra; feature: field; material: soil | place: USA | collected 2010-05 | depth 0.15 m | reverse complement strand
TGGTGCGGAAGGGGGGATTTGAACCCCCACGCCTTTCGGCGCCACCCCCTCAAGATGGTGTGTCTGCCAGTTCCACCACTTCCGCACTTTGTAAATTACCGGTAATCAATAGCTTAGCAAGTTCGTCCTGCGAGGGCATTTCCAACTGCACCGGATTTTGCACCGACTTGTTGCACGCGATGCGATCCTCCGGCCGCTGCAAGTCTGCCAGTCGCGCAAACAACTTGTGGACCGCAGCCTCCCGCGGGTGTACGTAGCGCATCGTGGTCTTAATGTTATCGTGTCCGGCGACATACTGCAACGTAAAGGGGTCCGTGTACTCTCCGGCCTCGGTCAAGAAAAGTATGACGCATAGCGTGCAGGCCGGCATCGGGATGAGTCTTGATCTTTTTCCGTATCTGGCCTATCTGTTCCTCCAGCACCCAAGGCCCCAGAGGCTTTGTCGGATCTTGCGGGCTCGTGAAGACATAGTCGCACTGGGAGTCTTTCAGAAGCCGTTCGAGTACTTCCTTCATTTCGTGATCAATCACCAGCTTGCGCTTTCGCGCTCGCCGTTTCAGACCGCGCTTGATTATTAACTCTCCGCAGATTTTCCCGTCTGCACGCTGCTCCGAGTGGAGGCGAACGCAATCCTTCATCAGCTTTAGCATCTCGTTAGACAGATACCGGAGTGTCGCGCCAGAATGGAAGCCGATCGCAAAGGTTCGGCGGAACGCGAAGTCCATTGCGCATACTCCGCCGCGCTGAAGATGTAGTCCGTTTCTCGCTCTGCTCCTTCGTCCTTCGTGTACTGTTCGACCGTCGGCACTTTGGCAATCAACTTGATTTGCTCTGCAATATCTGCTTTACGATTACCCGTGTTTCTCAGGATATGCCGACCGCAATTCTCGCTCAAATTATCTGTGCGCTGCTCGCAAACGTCTGAGCATTGTCCTCGGCTCATCACGGCCATGTCAGCATGCCGCATCAGCTTCTGCTGCACGGCTACTGAAGTTCCGACTGAGTCTATCCAGGAACGATATGTGTGACGAAGAGTACGCGTCCCCAGTGGACGCACTCCGGCCTTGATCGCTGCGTTATTCAAGATACGCCGGACAGCGATAGCTTACCGCTTTGAAGCTATCCAGGCGAACGTAATCAGAGTTCCCCGTTCAGTTCGGCAGCTGCGCTTCCGCCTGGGCAGCGTCCTTTTGCTGCTGTTGCAATTCGCTTCCAACGCTCGTGTCTGGCTTAGGTGCTGGAACCTCACCGGCCTGAGTCTTGGTGTCTGGAGCAGGCGGGATTCCGTCCTTCCCCTGCTTCTCGGCCAGCTCCTTAAGCCCGGCATCCATCTGAATCCGCAGTTGATTGTGCATCTCCTGCAGATCCCCGGTATCGACTCCGACGGTTGCGCCGACGGCACACTCGTCCTTTTTGCTGCTCTTGACGGTTGCATCCACCATGTTGTCATCGTCCGGTTTGTCGCCTGTACGATAGACCACATCGCCGGGAGTAAGTGCGCACTCCACGCTCTCCGACGTGGTCAGATCCAAATCGGTGGAGACTACGAAGATGCGTATTTTAGGATCGAGCGCTGCAGGAATCTGGTCCGTGCTCGGAGTATCCTTTTGCCCACTTGCCGCCGCAGCCTGTTCCGCCGCAATCTCCTGCTTCATCTCATCCGCGATCGCCTGCTTCACCTCAGGACTGAGTTGCGTTGCAGTGCCCGTTTCCGCCGGTGCTCCCGCACCCAACATGTGTGCTCCATAGGCAACCGCGAGATTAGCGGCAATCAGCGGATCGGTTGTCCACGACGAAGCGATCTCGTCGGCCGACTCCGGTGCCAGCGGCTGGGGGCCGGCTTCCCCGCTTTGGGCGGCGGCCTGCTGAGCTGCATAGGCGGCTTGCAGATTCGCCGCAATCAAGTAATCCGTCAGCCAAAATGCGGCTGTCGGATACACCGGGTACGGCGCGAAGTAAGGGCCGTAGTAGCCATACCATGGCGCGCCGCCCCAACCCCATCCGTAATAAACCGGTGCGGGCCAGGGATTGTAAGCCCATCTGTAGTATGAGGGACCCCAATAATAGGGAGGAGCGTAACCGTAATAGGCACGTCCACCCCAGGTATAACTGCGATAGCCATACGCGTAGTAGCGCCCGCTTACATAGTAGGTCCGCTGGACATAGACCCGGCCGCCGTGGCTGTAGTAGGAGCGCTGGTTGTAACCTACGCTCCTTCCATAGCTCACCACCGTGGTTCCGTTGCGCGTGCTCACGATTCGCGTGTTGCCGTGCATCCCGCGATTGATCGTCATCCCGTGAGTCTGGATCGTGCGAACCTGGCCATTCTGCCGGTAGAGCGCGGTCCCGCCTTGCTTCAGCACAACGGTCTTGCTTCCTGCCGGCTGATACCGGTTGCCTGCTTTGTTCGCACCCGTCGGATTACCTCTGTTAGCGTTCGCAGGAAGGGTCTTGTTCGCGCCCGTGGGATTGCTTTTGTTGGCGTTCGCAGGAAGGGTCTTGTTCGTGCCCGTGGGATTGCTTTTGTTGGCGTTGGCAGGAGCACCTTTGTTCGCACCCGTTGGAGTGGCTCTGTTGGCGTTGGCAGGACTGCCTTTGTTCGCGCCTGTCGGATTGCCTGTGTTGGCGTTGGCAGGAGCACCTTTGTTCGCACCCGTCGAATTGCCTCTGTTGGCATTCGCCGGACTGCCTTTGTTCGCACCCGTTGGAGTGCCTCTGTTGGCGTTCGCAGGGCTGCCTTTGTTCGCACTCGTCGGATTGCCTGCGTTGGCGTTGGTAGGAGCACCTTTGTTCGCGCCCGTCGCACCACCCTTGTTGGCATTTGTGCCATTCGGTTTCCCAGGCTGCTGCGCGCCACTGCGGTTTCCGTTCGGGTGCTGCGCCGGGGCAGCGTGCGACGCACTCGCAGCCGGCTTGCCCTGATTGGAGCTGCCGGGTGCAGGTGCACTCGTCTTCTTCTGATTTTGGGCAGAAGCGAGTCCGGTTGCTGCGAGAAAAACAGGCAGCAGGGAGTACAGGGCCATAGTTAATAGGTTTGCGGCAAATCTTCTCCCAATCATGGCGGTCCGTCCTTCTATTTAGGTTGAGTCTCTGAAGCCAATCAACTCCAGACAGACGATTGCACCGCAAATGCCGATGTGCGGCTACTGTCACATCTGACAGCTGCCAAGAAAATACTTGAGGAACTCAGCCAAGCCGAAAGAATAGTGCGTTTTTTTGTTCAGCTGGCCGGGATCGTGCCGTTAGCCTAACCACTTACTGATCGAGCCGCTATCCTGCAAGAAGATGATATGCGAAGGCGCTAGCGCTCTGCCGTGGTACAAGCTGGCCAGCGTGAAAACTGACTGCGAGCGAGCTTTGGTTTGGGTCGGCAGATTACCATCGAGGGGGAAATGGCGCTCTTTTCCGAGTGCATGTCGAAACTGCGATCGAAAAGCGCTTGACACCGCCGACATTGTCAGAGACGGCGATTTTACGCCAATCACTCTTGTTCAGTTCAAGGTTTCCGGTTCATCGAATCGATGACGTAAGTACACAAGAACTACGCCCAAAGAAACAAACAGGCGACAGAGAGCGACCAGCCGCAGTTGCGGCGCGGGCATCCTAACAAACTTCTCCACGATGTGCGATGCCATCGCAACAGAAAATAGAGCGATCACGATTCTCGGCAAGGCAGGTCGCAAGATGAAGACACAAACGGCCGAAAACAGTGTGGCCAGTCCAGCCCAAAGCAGGTACCAGACGCTCCTCAACAGGGCCAGTCTGAACAAGTCTCCAGTTAGCAGCACCGAAACGTCTTGGACCGTGAATGCAAATAGAGATACCGCTATGGCGACGAGCCCTATCGCTACGGTCCACTCTCCTGTTGGAGTCCCAAGCCAGTCAGCGTTTTTCACGGGTAGCGCTGTACGTTCGAGCGGGTTACGTTTCGAGTCTTCATTTGGGATTGGTTTCACAAGCAGGCCTTTTTTCACGATCGCGGCAAAGACTATGAGAACAATGGCTGCGAGCATCTCTTTACCAAAGGCTGTCTTGAGGATAGATCACCGCTGGCCGAGGCCTTGATGCGGTGACTCAGCTAAAGCAAGTGTTCGCGTCACGGTGGCGGCAGCCGGGGAATTTGCAGGCTGCCTATTGCTTAAAGACCAAGGGAGGTCCGCTGACCCGCTTCCCCTTGAGGTTGACAGTCACCTCGACACGGTCGGCGATCTTGACGAAGGGAATGCCTTTATTCATCCCATAATCCTTACGGTCGAAGGCCATGGTCCCTTTAATCTCACCTGCGCCTGTGCCCTTGCCAGTAAGCGTAAACGTCAGCGTTTCGGGCTTAGACACCCCGCGAATGGTAAATGTTCCAGGCACATCGAAAGTGGTGGGACCGGTCTGGACAATCTTGTCTGAGTGAAAGGTGATAAACGGATCCTGCTCGACGTTGAAGAAATCTTTGCCCTTTATCTTCCCGTCTTTCATTCCGCTTCCGGTATTCACGCTGTCCGCCTGAATCTTAATATCCAAGACGCCGGTTGTGACATCAGGAGATGTAAATGTTAGAGGTGCGTCCCACTTTTCGAAAGTACCCTCTAGCGCCACTGACGACTTTATGTAGAACGTAACCTTGCTTTCTTCCGGAGTAATCACGAAAACAGGAGTCTCCTCTTGGCTTAGTGCCGGAAGCACGGAGGACGCTAAGAGGCATAGGACACCTAATCGTATGCTGCTGAGTGTGAGTCTTTCAAACATAAACTTCCTCCCGTTAGTTGCCATGAGAACAACCAAGTGAATCCGAAACGACCCTTGGACTATGACACTTGATGTTGGCTCGGAGATACTGTCAAATGTGACAGGCACGTTCGGCCTATGCGCAGTAAACAACTTGTCCCCACGCGCGTCTCGCTTGTTTCCACGCTGAAGTCTCACCCACAACTCGTAGGAGTTTGATCGCGCAAGCCGGAGATGTGGCCATTCCTGACACCTTGGAGATTGCTCCCGAGCGACGGCCTACTCTTAAGTTATAGGCGTTTCCGTTTTGCCGACGACACGGGAATTATCGAACGAAGGCACGTCCCGATACCTGTCAATATAGACAGTTTTCCGGCTTGCGGCTCCAACGTAGGCTGCTTCTTGAACTGCAATCCGCAAATCGAAAGGTAGAGGGGAGACATCGATCAGCGGGGCGGCTGGTTTTGGTGGCACTGTAAAGCCCACGGTCCCAATCATGGTCAAGCTGCGACTTGATCCCCTTCGGTTTTGAAGTGATACTCGTTTGCCGCTTTTGAAGTGATCACCGAGGGCCAGCAGTTCAGCCAACCCGTGGGTCATACAACATGATCAATTCTCGATCAACATTGGCTGCTGCCAAGGCTTCCAGCTTTTTGACAGGCCTTGAGCAGCCTGCTATGCAGGCCATCCTTGCCGCAGCTCAGATCCGGCGGATTTCCGCCAAGCACAACATTGCTTCCGGGGGGCATCGGGCTACTCATTTGCTCCTTGTTCAAAGCGGCCGGGCACGCTATTACCACCTCACCAAACAGGGAGAGATAGTTCTGCTGGCATGGCTGGTGCCGGGAGACGTCATCGGGTTGGTGGCCCTGCTGAAGAGTCCGTCTGCTTATATGGCGACCGCAGAAGCAACCTCCGATTGTGAACTCCTGGCTTGGGAGCACACCGTCATACGCAAGTTGGTCGCCCGTCATCCTTTGCTCGGAGAAAATGGTTTGCACATCGCTCTTGGCTACTTGCGAAACTACGCCCAACGCCATATTGGATTGGTTACCAAGACTGCGGAGGAGAGGCTGGCAGAGACCTTACTTAAGCTCGGTGACCGATCCGGCGAGGTTCATCCCAACGGAATCGAAATCCACGCTACCAACGATCAACTCGGAGCGTTGGCGGATATCAGCCCGTTTACCGCCAGCCGCGTGTTAAGAAAATGGGTGCGCGCCGGAATTCTGTCCAAAGGACGCGGCCGGGTCCTGCTCCATGCTCCCGAAGCGCTCATGATTGACTAGCGGAGTTGGTGTATCAGCTTTTCCTTCTGCTCCCAGGAACTAATTCGTCCTTGTTTGCTCTGGGGCAAAGACAGAACTCCGATTCGCCCATATCCTGCGGTCCTGCCCTCCCCTGGGCTTTTTTTGACGAAAAGAGTGCCGCGCGCGTTGAGGGGGCGAAAGTATCTCCCGCGGTGGCTCCGGAAGCGGAGAGTTCTCCCGGCTGGCTCCGCTTTCGGACGATTCAAACACTTCTATTTTCGACGTGTGCGCCGAAATCCGACGCATGTGTTGTCGAGGAGGTGAAGCGGTGCAACGTCGCACAAATAATGTCCCCGTCAACAGTCCGGGTTCTTGTAGTCGATGATTACGAACCGTTCCGGCGATTTGTATGTTTGACGCTAGGAAAAAGACCAGCATTGCAGATCGTCGGCGAGGTCTCAGACGGATTAGAAGCGGTTCGTCGAGCGGAGGAACTGAAACCAGATTTGATTTTGCTCGACATCGGACTCCCAACGCTGAATGGAATCGAGGCCGCTCGACAAATTCGCAACCTTGCCCCGGAATCCAAAGTAATCTTCTTGAGTCAGGAATCTTCTCCTCACGTGGTGCAAGAAGCGCTTAGTGTGGGGGCATGGGGCTACGTTGTGAAAGCAAGGGCAGGAAGCGACCTATTGGCCGCTGTGGATGCCGTTCTCCTGGAAAAGCATTTTGTCAGTAGCACATAGGCGAACTATCGCTTCGCCCTCCCAACTCAAGCTGCAGTCTCTGCGGCAGAGTACGACATCGCGAACATCCCCATTCGGGTTGAGGTTTCACTTTCAGGAGAACACATTGCAAGCAGCGCCAATTCGGTTTCCGGAATGGTAAACCGTGAAAAGCCGCACTCCAGAGAGACCAAGAGCTTCGAGAATACCAGAATGCCGGGGCTATCGATATTTCCGAGGGTCCGGAAATGGATGTTTATCTCAGCAGTGAATTCCACCCGAGTGTCCGTCCCGCATTGATCATGTCCAAGGAACGTCTGTCTGTTCAAAACTACACACTTCCGCAAGACGCCCTCATAGGCGTGGCCGCCTGTCAAAAGTGACAGCTCACAAACAAGCGCCGAAGTGTTGAACTAGTGATCGTTAGCCACCAGGGCCGGGTGTGTCCAATTCAAAATTAAGGAAACACAGCCCGTGAGCGTTGGCTGGCGAAGCAGTCAGAGGGTCATCCCGTTGTGGAATCGTCCCCAGCCCCATCTCGAAATAAGGAGTTCGCTATGAAAGTCCAGACCCACGTATCCGGTTTCTTTCTAAGTGCCGCTCTGCTAATGTCGGCGAGTGGAATCTCAAGCTTCGCTCAGGATGGAAAACTCGTACTTCATGTCAGACCGGATCAGGCCTACGTCTTCGCAGACGGTCGCGCTATCAGCGAAGCGAGCAAAATCTACTACCTGAAGCTGAGCGCGGGCGAGCACAAGATTGAACTGGTCAACTATGGCTATGCTGCTTCGACCCAAACGATCACCATCACCGCGGGCAAGACCACCAACCTCCGCGTCACGCTGGCGCCGGCGGGCGGAACCGTCTCGGGGCCCTTCGGCGCTATGACGATCAACGGAGCTGACCGATACGCGATTCTGCTGAACGGGAAAAAGTCCGATTACTTCGTCGGCCACGGCGACGAATTCAACAACGACTGGTTGTGGAAGCAGGAGCTCGTTGTCCCACCTGGCACCTACCAGGTTTCGGCTCAGGCAGGTGACAAGGAGGTTTGGTCGGGCTCGGTCGACGTCCCTGCTAACCGGCGTGTCGTCATCGACATCCCGAAGGGTGTCCGCGAGACTGTTGCCTGGCCACGCGGGGAAAAGCTGAACTCGATACCCCGCTTCACCGTGGGCGTGGCCAGTGCGACCGTCGCTGTGGCCAAGCCTACCGCGCAACTATCGGCAACTATTGCGCAACTCAATTGCGGAGATGCCTCGCAACTCAATTGGACATCCTCCGACGCTGCTCATGTTGAGATTACCCCGGTTGGGCCGGTCGCAAATTCGGGCCAACAATCCATCCAACCCATGCAGACCACCAGCTATAACCTGGCCGCTACGGGGCCGGGCGGCACCGCGACTTCCAGCGCCACCGTCAATGTGAACAGCGCCATCCAAGCCAATCTGGGACTTTCGCCAGCGGAGGTCCACTATAAGCGCGTCGGGGATAAGGTCGTGGTGGAGGACAGCACGGCGTTGAACTGGACCGCCGCGAACGCTTCGACGGTTTCGATTGACCCATTGGGCTCGGTTAGTCCCAGCGGTAGCCGTGATTTGCAGATCGCTCCCAAGAAGACCGATCCCGGTACAATCGATGAAACCGTCACCTATACGCTCAACGCCAGTAATGGTTGCGGCGGAACTGAAACAAAAACCGCCACTCTGCACATCGTGGGCTCGATTGTGCAACCGGAGATCAAACTCTCGCGCAGCGTTTATTTCCCGACTGATCGGCCGCGGTCGCTCAAGTCAGAAGACGCTCTCCTCGATAGCGAACAGGAGACTCTGAAATCCATTGCGGCTGCTTTCACTCAATATCTTGCGGACCAACCCGATGCTCGCCTGGTGCTCTCGGGACACGCCGATAAGCGCGGACCGCAGGCCTACAACCAGCCTCTCTCCGAAAGGCGTGCCGCGCTCGCCAAGCGGTTCCTGGTGGAACAGGGGATTCCCGAAGCCAAAATTGAGACTCAGGCTTATGGCAAAGAGCAGAACCTGAGTGTCGATCAAGTGAAGCAACAGGTGGAACAGGATGCCAGCTTGAGCGCAGAAGACCGGCAGAAGGCCCTCCAGAAAATACAGACAATTGTGTACGCCTACAACCGCCGGGTGGATATCACCTCGAAGCCAACCGGGCAAGAGTCAGCTCGCGAGTATCCGTTCAAATCGCAAGACTACGTGAGCCTGATTAACCGTAACGGTCCGACGAAAGCCAGCGGCGTGGAACTGGCGGCTGAAAAGGAAAAGGTGAGCGAGTAGAAGTTGCTCGCCCAGAGTCGAGTGAAGAGATTGGGCGCCCGCTCCGCGAATCTACAAGGGGCATCGAGGGCCTCAATGATCATCTCAAGACCGGCCAACCGCCTCCGTTGGACGGTTTTGGGGTGATGGCCTCGGCCCAGGCGGAAAATGGTTCAACCAACGTGCGGCAGGTGAAACGCGCGTGCAATTCAACCTAAAACGACGAGGAGCACGAGCGTGTACGCTGCGGCAGCCAGCACAAAAGGCCAGAAGCGTCCTCCACGTCCCTCCGGTAATTCAACCACCAGGGTGTTCATGATTACTCCTCCCGAGACGAACCCCGTGATCCTGGCCAGCCACTGTTCTGGTATCGATGTAAGGATTCCGGCGGACCAACCTACTAAGACGGCCAAGGCAAGAATCCATCGTCCGTGGCTTTCGTACAAACCAAAATGACCCCCTGAGAGTGAGTAATCCACAATGAGCAAGTGAAATGCCATTGCCAACGCGTAGAGAACCAGGGACCGAGCACCATCCCAGACGTTGTGGACGAGGAGATAGGCAATGAGACTGCTGTATCCTGCAAACGCCGTGATTCGGAATAACGAGAAAATACCCCCAGGCTTGCCTTCCGCGGAAACCGATGCCGACATCAAGTATTCCAACCCGTAGAAGAGCACGAATCCCATCAGGGCGGCGAGATAAATGGCTTGCTCCGGGAAAAGTGACCCGCCCTGGTGAGCGCTGGCTGAGAATCTTGCTTGCCTCTCGGAGATTTCCGGCAGGAGGTCGATGAAGATTGTAGAAACAGAGACGCCCCCTGCAATGGAAACCCACCACCGACGGTGTGATCTGACACGCAGCTTATTACCGAAGACATAAACGCTGGCCAGCAGCAGCGCCGCTGCAAAGGTGTATGGGTAGGGCAAAATATGTGACCTTATAACTGCACGTTCTTTTCGGAACGCACTCGTCGGCTAAAACGGCCCGTGGCGCAGCAGAACACCGTAAAATGTGATGAGTCCAATCAGGATGACGGCAATCGCTACGATGAAGGAGATGGACCACACATGCCGTACTCGGGTCGCCCCAATCTCCTTCAGAAAATTCCGGTGCTGCCAAGCTGCGGCCGATAATCCCAGAGTGCCCAGAGCAATCAGGCTCATTCCCAGATTGCGTGGCGCTTGAGGACGCCGGATGTTACCGGCGGCAATTTCTTCGGCCTGGTATTGGAAGAACTTGTAAATGCTGAAGCCGAATCCGATCATCGAAATTGCGGTTCGGATCCACGCCATAAGCGTTCTTTCCGACGCGATGATCGTGCGTTGTAGGGCCAGATCGGTTCGCTCTTCGGCAAGAACCGTTCCCCTATCTTTTGACGCTGTTTCAACCAGGCTCATGAGACCTTCCTCAGAGGAGGAGGGGGGGTGTTAGCTTTAGTCGCCGGTACTGGCGTCGCCACCTTCTTCCCTCGAGCCAGACGCGTGACCAGTCCACGCAGAATCAGGTAGGGTAAGATCGCCAGGAGGAAGGCGACGATGATCATTTCTCCCGGATATACAAAGTGCAACACGATGATCTGATACACGGCGTCCAGCACCAGCGCGAGAATGAATACCCTGCCGACACTCTTCCACCCGTCCTTGATCATGTCGGCACGTTGGCTGGGATTCGAGAGGAGGCCCCAGAAATACGGAGATTTGCCAGCCCTGGCATCTGCCAACCCCGAGCGAATCGCAAAAAACGCCGCCATGGCCGGCTGGAGCACCAGTCTGAATTTCATTGGCCCGCTGACACGGTGGAGCAACTGACTGCCTACGCGCTCCCATATTTGATCCATAACGTCCCCTTTCGTGGTGATGATCCCTATGGCGACTGAAACCTGGACGAGTAGCCGATCTTTTTCAGAACGCATTTACCCGCGCGGCGCCATCTCCCGGCCGGTGGCGGGCGCGGCCACCGCTACGATCTCGGGGCCTTCGGCGGGAGCGGCGAGCGGCACGATCGACGGCCAGTGCTCCCTGACAGCACCCACGCGGAAGAGGAACGCAACCAGCACCGCGATCAGCGTGACGGGAAAGAAGGAGAGCCTTCCTTTCTCCCACACCGCGAGCAGCGTGTAGACCGTGCTCGCCAGCACCGCTGTTGTGACGAGCTGCTCCGACGGCCTCACGACCTCCGGAGTGACTCCGGAGAAGAGGTCGATCAGCACCCCGCCCGCGGTCGTGGCGATCACCCCGACGACGATCGCGGCGAAGATCCCAAGGTTGTGCTCGAGCGCCTTATGCGCGCCCAGGATGGCAAACCAGGGCAGCGTGAAAGACTTGAAGAAGGCCAGCGTTCTCGTGCGGAACCGCTCCTCCATCGAGTCGGCGTAGCGATAAATCGCCAGTCCCAGTAAACCCATCAGCAGGCACACGAGAAGATAGGTCGGATCCTTGATCGGAGAGGGGATCTCATTGAGCAGCACGTCGCGCGTCACGCCGCCGCCGATACCGCCGAAGAAGGCCATGATCAGCAGTCCCGCCACAGTGTAGCCGCGATTGTGCGACGGCTGGCGGGCGACGAGCACCCCGTACAGGGAATTGATCCCTGCGGAGAACAAGTCGACGTGCGGAAAACTTGGCAGGTTCATTTCAGGTCTCTCCTCACAATGGCTCGCCGCGGCCCGCAAGGCGTCGCGGTCCAATGATCACCGCTGATGCCACGTGCTCACCCAGGCCCTCACGGAAACTTAGTGGGAAGAGATCCATTGGACCTTAATCCTTAGCAACCGAATCGTGTGTTTTCGAAAGCTGAAGAAGTTATAGCTGGTGGAGGAAAGTGCGACGACTGTCAGAATTTACAGGTTTCGAGAATCTCGCGGTGTAGGAACGGCTTCAAAATGTTCTTCCCAAGAGGCCGCCACCGGCTCTGGCGAGATCAAAGCTTGCGTAGCCTCTTCGCAACGCGGATTAGTCGGCGGATCAGTATGTTCAGGTCGTGAGCGAGCAAAACTACACCGGGTGTCCGCGGGCGCATCAAAGTTGCCGGGGAAACAGCTATCGAAGCAGTTCGCATATTCATCCTCCCTTAGCGCGGCCAAGTGTCTCCTTTGGGCCGCGGTAACCAACTGCACGATTTGAAGGCTAGAGGGGTTATAGGCGCAGTGGGATGGTGAGACAACTGTCAGAACTTGCGCAATGCTTCCTGCGCACGCGGGGACGGAACGGATCATGACGCAAAAAGTGAATCACGGCTTAGGGCGTGTAGTTCGACCCTCAAGCAGCAATGCGCAGGATCCGACCCACCTGTCACATTTGCCAGTGGTTAAGACGTGTACGAACTCCTAGATTGGTGTGCGGAGCGCCTAACTGGTCTCCCAAGATTCTGGAGAAAAATGAAGACTACCCTGGAGCCACCTGACTCCTCATTGGTAATGGAGACCCTCCAGGAGCCACCCGCCTTCTCACTAGTCCTCGGCGGACCTCTGTTTCAACTGTGCCGGCGCTCGCATCTATCGGGGGATGCTCTGGAGTTGTTGCACCGCCGAGTACTGGTTATCACATTGTTAGCGTGGTTGCCGCTCCTGTTCTTGTCGGTGATCGAGAGGCACGGCATTGGCGGGGCTATCAAGATCCCATTCCTGCACGACGTCGAGGCGAACGTTCGATTCCTGGTCGCGTTGCCAGTGCTCGTCTTTGCCGAGCTTGCAGTCCATCAACGCATTAGTCCGTTAGTTCGACGGTTCGTCGAAAGGCGCATTGTGGTGACCGGAGACTCGCCAAGATTCAACACAGCGGTCAATTCAGCGCTACGCGCGCGCGATTCTGTTGCGGTGGAAGGGACGCTGCTGGTCTTGATCTATCTCCTGGGGCTGTGGATGTGGCGGAGCCAGATCGCCTTGGACGAGCCCACCTGGTACGCGGCGCCGGCAGCGAAGCAATTGAATCTCACCTTAGCCGGTTACTGGTACGTCTTCGTGAGTATTCCTATTTTTCAGTTCATTTTGCTGCGATGGTACGTGCGGCTCGTGATCTGGTTTCGGCTTCTGTGGCAGATTTCAAGACTCAACCTGCACCTGAGTGCGGCCCACCCGGATCGAGCCGGCGGGGTTGGTTTTCTGGGGAAAAGTTCCTACGCCTTCGCGCCCATACTTTTCGCCCAAGGTGCATTGCTGGCAGGCTTGATCGCCAGCCGCGTCCTATACGAAGGACAGGGTCTGCTGTCCTTCAAAATGGAGGCAGCCGGATTCGTGGGCTTCTTCGTTTTGGTCATCCTCGGTCCCTTGGTGATGTTTACCCCCCGGCTTTGGCGTACTAAGCGGAAAGGTTCAGCCGAATACGGCCTGCTGGCCAACCGGTATCTGGACAGGTTTGAGGAGAAGTGGATAAGGGGTCGCGCTTCGGAAACGAGCGCGCTGCTCGGCAGCGCAGACATCGAGTCTCTGGCCGACATGGGAAACATCTACTCGATGGTGAGCAAGATGCGCCTCGTTCCGTTCGGAACGGAAGACATAACGCGCCTCGCCGCCGCTACCGCCGCGCCTCTGTTGCCGTTGGCGTTGACGATGTTTTCAGTCGCACAGTTGGTGAAATTTCTGGTCAAAATCGTTTTCAAATAATGGTCTTTCCCAGCTGTTAGATTTGCCAGTTGTGGCACCGTGAACCGACTCGTAGCTTAACGGTAGGGCTTACGGTGGACAGCGATTCCGTTCGAGCATAGAACCCCAGTCTGTGTCTGGCTCCCAACATGGAACGATCTGAACCTGCGTTTGCAGTGAACTGGAGGCGACGGGCGCAACGACTCCAGAAAGAGGCGCATGTCTTTTATTTTGTGTTTAGACATCCCCGCACGCGTTGGTACGCAAGGCTGGTAGCAGCATGCGCCGCAGGTTACGTGTTTAGTCCCATTCAACTCATTCCGAACTTTATCCCAGTGATCGGCACTCTGGACGACTTTCTGGTTCTGTTCTTGGGGGTAAAGCTGCTTCAAAGGATTACCCCGGCGGACGTGCTCACCGAATGTCGTGAGCTTGCCGATGCCGCCGAGACGCGTAGAAAAGAGGAAATGAGATGGGTGGCCGCCATAGCTGCTCCCGTCGCAATCGTGACGGTATGGTTCCTCGCGGCGATCGTCGCCAGTGCGCTGATGGCGGCATACGTTTACCATTGATGAAGGAAACTACGCACTGAGAGCACATGGCTCACCGTTTGCTACTTACCTTCCACAATCGATCATGGCCCTGCCTAGATAAATGAAAATGAAATCGGTTGCGTTGACCGTCACGAAGAATCGTATCGTTCCTTTCGGATAGCAACCTTCCACTGAGCACAGGATGGGATAGTAGCGCGGGTCTTTTGTGACGAAGGAAACCGTTAGTGCCGCTTTTGGATTCACAGCAAGAGGCTTCGACGTAACACTCTGAGGCAAGAAGGCACCACTCGGCAGGAAACCGTTTGTGAAACAATTCATGCTCGCCAGTTCCCGCACCTGATCCCTTTCTTTTTTGCTGACGCCCTTTTTTGTACGCACCACAGGAAGTGGCGAAATGAGGCGTCCATCTACACTCGCTCCGCCTTGACGGACGTAAAGCTCGGATTCGGTGTTATTGACGATCGTAGTCGTAAAGCTCAGAAGCTCGCCGGCTTCTCCAGGTCTGACTCTCTCGAATCCTGCTCTTGAGCTGACCTCGATGTCCCCGTGGATTAGCTTGCGGATTTCATTGTTAGTGACTGGATCACGAACACTCGATGAGACAGCTCCGCGGATGTTGTCCTCACCCCAGACAAATGCGCTCATGGCTTGCGTCTTGAAGATCGGTACAGCGTCTTGCGCGCACGCGAGGAGGGTTATCGCTAGAACCGCAAGCGGGAATGCAAATGTGTGTCGCATTGTAGTTTGCAAGTCCAATGCGGGTCTGCCCGACCTGATTACTCCGTGCAGCCGGACGCTACATCCGTCTTTGTAAACCATGATGGAATGGTTCGCGACTGGCAGAATTACCTATTCTTCCGCGCGTTGAAGCGCGATGCCGTCAACGCGGTCACTGTGAGTTTTGCCAGTTCACCAGCCTCATCGGTGCAGATAGTCTGGCCTCAGGCTCCGACTTGCCTATGACTAAAGGGAGCTCTAAAAGGAGACCATGAAATGTACCTCACTCGCGCCGCTCTTTGCGGAGTACTGTTGCTGGGAGGAGTAATCGGAGCTGCGCAGACGGTGGTTCGCATTGCGCCACCTCCGCCTGTCCGAGTAGGGGTGGTAGGAGTCGCACCCGGATCAGGATATGTCTGGATTGGCGGATACCAGCGTTGGAATGGCACTGGGTATGTGTGGGTCGCCGGGCATTGGGTTCGTCCGCCGCGTGCCGGTGTCATCTGGGTGTCTCCCCGCTGGGTCGCAAGCGGAGGTGGCTGGGTGTTTCATAAAGGATACTGGCGCTAGCGAGAATCAAGGGGAACGCACGACCTCTTTCAGACGTTTCGATTCGTGCTAGGCTAGAAACTTCGCAACGTAGCGCAGGCGCTGAAACCTTTGTCCCAATTATGTTGTAACCTATCTCGCACGGTCGCGTTCTTGGAGAACGATCATCCATTTGCAGAACAGAGTTCGATTAGAGTAATTATGACTTCTCAAGTGGTAAAGCTAAAGGTGACCGCGGGGATACCGATTGACTGCGATTTCTGGTCGGAAGATGACGGCTGGAAAGGGCTATGTAAGAGCCTGTCGGTCACGGTCTGTGGCAGTAGTTTCGAAGATGCCAAAAAGAACATGGCAGAGGAATTACAGGTGCATATCGAAAGAATCCTGCTTGAGCACCCTAAGAGAAGTGCGCGGCGAATTGCGTGAGCCGGGCCCCCGCGGATAGATGTTGCCGCTGCGGGACTTCCTTCAGTGCAAGCTCCTTTTCAGGAAACGAATTCAAAGTGTCACAGCCCCGCACGCAACGCTCACCCATGCTCGCGCGTTAACCTGATGGACGTGTAAGACTTTTGCTTCTCGCCACTACCCCGCCCAGTCGGTTAAACCGGGACGTGGGTCGACCCCGGGCCGAGACAGTAACGAAGACTGGCCGTTCGCCCATTCCCTGTTTGCATTCGGTACGCCATCCCGCACCCTGTACGTTTTGACAGTTACACGATTGGAGCGTGCGGGCCTAGTCTGTTGCTGCAAAAACAATCAGGACTGGCAGCGGACTTGGTTGCCATCACAAAGACGCTACGAAAATGGCTCTGATGACTGACGATACTTGGCCGGCCCATACGCCACCGGGCTTTCACCTCCTGGCGAAGCCGAGCGGGTCCACTTGCAACATCGATTGTACCTATTGCTTCTTCTTGTCCAAAGAGGCGCTGTATCCGAACGAAAAGAACCGGATGTCCGATGCCACGCTCGAGGCCTACATCCGCCAGTTGCTGGAGTCGCACCGCACGCCCACTGTAACAGTGGCGTGGCAGGGAGGCGAGCCGACGCTGATGAAGGTGGACTTCTTCCGGCGATCCGTCGAGCTCGTCGAAAAGTACCGCCGGCCTGAACAGGTCGTTGAACACACCTTTCAAACCAATGGCATCCTTATCGATGATGAGTGGTGTGCCTTCTTCAAGGAACACAATTTCCTGGTCGGCCTGAGTGTCGACGGCCCGCGCCAACTCCACGACGCGTACCGCCTGGACCGCAGCAAACGGGGGACTTTCGACCGTGTGATGCAGGGCTGGAGGCACCTGCGCGAGCACGGAGTCGAGTTCAACATATTGTGTACGGTCAACGCAGCCAACGAGAAACACGGGCGCGCGGTCTATCGTTTCTTCCGCGATGAGATGGGCGCGAAGTGGGTGCAGTTCATCCCGATCGTCGAGCGTGCCTCCGAGGAGACAATCGATATCGCCAACCAGGGCTGGAGCGAGCAGCCCGGCCGCAAGCGCCTGCTCTATACGCAGTCCGGCAACCTGGTAACGACGCGCTCGGTCGGCGGCGAACAATACGGCCGCTTCCTCGTTAACATTTTCGAGGAGTGGGTGCGCCATGACGTGGGCAAGGTCTTCGTCCAGATGTTCGACGTGACGCTCGAGGCCTATTTCGGCCGCCATTTACTTTGCATCCACGCCCCCACCTGCGGATATGGCCCGGCGCTGGAGTACAACGGCGATGTTTACTCCTGCGATCATTTCGTCGAACCGCGTTATAAGTTGGGCAACATCCATGAGACGCACCTTGTGCAACTCGTGGCTTCGGCCCAGCAGCGCAAGTTCGGCGATGACAAACGCGATTCGCTGACCCCACAGTGCCAGCGTTGTGAGGTCAAAGGGCTTTGTAACGGGGGGTGTCCGAAGGATCGTTTCGCAGTCTCGCGCGACGGCGATCCGGGCCAGAACTACCTCTGTGCAGGCCTGGAGTTGTTCTTCACCCACACCGGCCCCGCGATGCAAACAATGGCCCAATTGCTGCAGCGGGGCCGCGCGCCTTCCGAAGTGATGGCATTGATCGCTGCCGAGGACGCGAGATGCGGACCCTATCATCCCTGTCCCTGCGGGAGCGGCCAGAAGTTCCGCTTCTGCCACGGCAATCGGGCGCCGAACTCACCTTTTAGTCCGCTAAGCCCAGCGCCAGCCGCGGCGCAGGATCGGCGAGTCACGCCTGTGAACCCACAACTCGCGTCCCGCGGATCGTCCGGCCGGGCGCACGGAGCAATCAAGTGACACCTCGACGGCGCGTTTCAAACTCTGATTCATTCCCTCACCGGCAAGCGTCGGAAACCTCAGTAAAAATTAAACGTAAAGGAAGGAACAAAATCATGGCTACAAAGCAACCGAATATCCTGATTCTCTGGGGCGATGACATCGGCATGTGGAACATCAGCCACTTCAGCAAAGGCATGATGGGCTACCGCACGCCGAACATCGACCGCGTCGCCAACGAAGGCGTCATCTTCACCGATTACTACGGCCAGCAGAGCTGCACCGCTGGGCGTGCGGCCTTCATCACCGGCCAGAACCCGCTCCGCACCGGCTTGACCAAAGTCGGAATGCCTGGCGCCACTCTCGGACTTCAAGCCGAAGACCCGACCATCGCTGAACTGCTTAAGCCACTCGGCTATGCCACCGGCCAGTTCGGCAAAAACCATCTCGGTGATCGCAATGAATTCTTGCCGACCGCGCACGGATTCGATGAGTTCTTCGGCAACCTCTATCACCTCAATGCGGAAGAAGAACCGGAACTGCCCGACTATCCCAAGGACCCTAAGTTCAAGGCTGCCTTTGGACCGAGAGGCGTGATGCACTGCTTTGCGACTGACAAGGACGACGCAACGACTGATCCCCGTTGGGGCCGGGTAGGCAAGCAGAAGATCGAAGACACCGGGGCTCTGACCAAGAAGCGCATGGAAACGATCGATGAGGAGATCACCGCAGCCGCTCTCGGCTGGATGGAGAAGCAGGCCAAAACAGACAAGCCTTTCTTCCTCTGGTACAACTCGACAGCCATGCACTTCAGGACTCACCTGGCAGACAAGAACCGTGGCAAGAGCGGGCAGGACGATTACAGCGATCGCATGGTTGTTCACGACGAGCAAATCGGCCAAATGCTCGACAAACTCGATCAACTGGGCATTGCCGATAACACCATTGTTATGTATTCCACCGACAACGGCCCAGAGAACGACACTTGGCCCGATGGCGCGAACACTCCATTCCGCGGCCAGAAAGACAGCAACTGGGAAGGCGCCTGGCGCGTTCCGGCCTTCATCCGCTGGCCCGGCAAGATCAAGGCCAACTCGGTCTTGAACGGCATCGTTTGCCACCAGGACATGCTGCCAACGCTGCTGGCAGCGGCGGGCGATCCGGACATCAACCAGAAGCTCCTGGACGGCTACAAAGCCGGGGACAAGACGTTCAGGGTGCATATCGACGGAGTTAACGTGCTTCCCTACCTGACAGGCGAGGTGAAGGAGAGCCCCAGGAACGCCTTCTTCTACGTCAGCGATGACGGCGGTATCATGGCGGTCCGTCACGGCGACTATAAGCTGGTGTTCGAAGAGCAGCATGCGACGAGGATGCGGCAATGGCAGGAGCCTTTCACGAAGCTTCGTTTGCCGGACATATTCAACCTGCGACGCGACCCGTTCGAGCGAGCCATCGATAACTCGAATACCTATCTCGACTGGATGGTGAATCAGGTTCCGCAACTGTATCTTGTGCAAGCGTTGGTGGCGGCGCAGATTCAGAACTTCATCAAGTACCCGCCACGCCAGAAGGCAGCATCATTCAACCTGGACTCGGTGCTGGCGCAATTAGGGCCGGCAATCTCGGCGGAAAAGGCAAAAGAAGCGGCAGCTGAAAAGAAGCAGGCAGAAACGGTGGAACCAGCCCCCGTAGCAGCAGATTAACGACCGGTCGAAAGGGAGGTCGCAAGGATCTGCCTTTTGAAGGAAAACGAATGGGCAGTTTGATAGTCATTTTCCCGGTGGACAACGGTCTGCCGGGGAGTTTTTGAACACAGCATTTGCCATGAAAGCAGAACACCTTATCCAAACAGCCGACACGCCGGGCAGTCCACGGCATCCCGGTATGGCTTGGATACCCGGCGGAACGTTCCGCATGGGTTCGGAAGACTTCTATCCCGAAGAGCGGCCAGTTCACGAGGTGAGTGTGGACGGCTTCTGGATGGATTGTTACGAGGTTACGAACGAACAGTTCGCGCAGTTCGTGGAGGCGACTGGCTATAGCACGCTCGCGGAGCGCCCAATCAATCCTGCCGACTTTCCTGGCGCGCCTGCCGAGAATCTCGTACCAGGCTCCATGCTCTTTCACAAAACCGCAGGCCCGGTTGACCTACGCAATTACGTCAACTGGTGGGCTTGGGTGCCGGGAACCAGTTGGCGCCATCCGCTGGGGCCGGAATCCTCGCTCGAAAGTCTCGCACAACACCCCGTTGTGCACGTTGCCTATGAAGACGCCGAGGCTTACGCACACTGGGCAGGGAAAGAGCTGCCGACCGAAGCAGAGTGGGAGTTTGCCGCTCGTGGCGGGCTTGAGGGAAAGAAGTATACCTGGGGCGATGAGCATTTTCTCGGCGGCAAGGCGATGGCTAACAGTTGGCAGGGAGAGTTTCCCTGGCAAAACCTGCTGCACGACGGCTACGAGGGGACCTCCCCGATCGGCTCCTTCCCGCCGAACGGTTACGGCTTGTACGACATGGCGGGTAACGTGTGGGAATGGACTTGTGATTGGTTTGTCCAGCGCCACGCCGACGAAGTGGTCAAAGCCTGCTGCGGCCCGGCAGTCAATCCGCACATTACCTCGCCGGCGAAGAGCTACGATGCAGCGCAGGCCCAGTTCCGGATTCCGCGCAAGGTTGTCAAAGGCGGCTCGCACCTGTGCGCGCCCAACTACTGCCTGCGTTATCGTCCAGCGGCGCGGCAGCCGCAGATGGTCGACACCAGCATGAACCACATCGGATTCCGCTGCATTGCCCACCATGCGGCGACGGACGGGGATGGAAAGTGTTCGTGAAGTGTCAGAGTCAGCAAGAAGAACACCATTCGGCATTACTTTGTGTCGCAGAAGAGGTCCGCGACTTCTACGATCGTTATCCATATCCTCCGCCGGTCGATAATCTGGAAAAATATCGACGGCTCTGGCAGGACCCGCAGAGACGCCTCGCGGATTACCATCTATTTTGGCCTTCAAGACCCTATAAAGAAGACCAATCCATCCTTATCGCCGGCTGTGGGACATCGCAAGCGGCCAAGCATGCGTTGCGCTGGCCCGCGGCTCAGATTACCGCCATCGACTGTAGCGAAACTAGTGTGCGCCATACGGAGGAACTAAAGGAAAAATACAATCTAGAAAATCTTCAGGTCCGCCAGCTTGCCATCGAGTGTGTAAATGACTTGGGGATGAGCTTCGATCAGATTGTGTGCACCGGTGTTCTCCATCATCTCGCCGACCCTGATGCGGGCCTCAGTGCTCTGCGCAACGTTCTCAAACCGGACGGAGCGATGCATCTCATGGTATACGCGCCTTACGGACGAACCGGCATTTATATGCTGCAAGACTTCTGCAGACGGATCGGAATCCGCGCCACGGACGGTGACATTCGGGATCTCATCAGAGCGCTCGGCGCGTTGCCTCCCGGACATCCGCTGGAAAGCGTGCTGAGCCAAGCGCCGGACTTTCGGCATGAGGCGGCGCTTGCCGATGCTTTACTACACCCGCAGGACCGCGCCTATTCCGTCCCGCAATTGTTCGAATTTATCGAGCAGGCAGGACTGACATTCGGCCGCTGGGTAAGGCAAGCGCCGTACTCGGTTCACTGCGGTGTTATCGCAAAGATCCCGCAGGCCGCCCGGATGGCACATCTTTCCGTGCCAGAGCAGTATGCCGCAATCGAACTGTTTCGGGGCACGATGGCTCGCCACAGTGTGGTTGCATATCGAAACGACAGCGCCAGCGGCCCGCAACAGGTCAGCTTTGCCGGTGACGCCTGGCTTAGCTATGTGCCCATTCGAATGTCAGACACGATCTGTGTTCAAGATCGGCTGCCTCCTGGGGCGACGGCTGTTCTGATCAACCAGACTCATACCTACAGGGATCTATTCTTGCCAATAGGGTCAACGGAAAAGCGGTTGTTCGACGCTATCGATGGGGTCCGTAGCATCGGCGATATCCTGGAAAGAACGCTGTCACCCTCACACCGCACAACGAACCTCGACATGGCGCGCACTTTCTTTGAACTGCTCTGGTGGCATGATCAGGTGGTATTCGACGCATCACAGCAACCAACAGCGGTCTAGAGGGAGTGGGAATCGTTACAGAGTCGGCAGTTCTCGTCTGTTGATAGTTTCATGAACAGAATCAAAATTTCCATCTAAGTTTCTAGGCTGGCATAGTCTCGTCGCGCCCGGTCCCGATATGCAGTTCTGCAGTAGCTATAACTGGACCGTGAACTGCCAACTCGGAAATTCCGATTAGCTGGCTGCTTGTCCGCGCAATCTCGCCATCTCGCTTAGGCTCTCCTCTGCTAATAATTCGTGGCAGATCTGCAAATTTTGACAGTATGCACCAACGCTCAATTGCTGCGGTAATAAAGCTGAGGAGTGCGGGCTCCGAAAACGGTCGTGAGATTCGTTTTTCTCGACGTATTAGTCCTCAATGCGCTGATGAGTGCCGCGGTCGAGTTCCAGGGAGGAGTAACTGTGAGAGCGTTCAACGGACAGCTCCCGATTCTAATGCGCATGCTGGGGGATGTCTTTGCGCAAATCCTCCGCACTCTATGGGAACAGAAGCTGCGCTCGTTCCTTACCATGTTTGGTATTGCCTGGGGCGTTGGGTCTCTACTGTTGCTGGTTGGGCTCGGTGAAGGTTTCCGCTCGGGCAACCAGCGAGAGATGGCGGAATTCGGGCAGGACATTATGTTCATCTTTCCCGGGCGCGCCCCAGTAGTACAGGGCAGCATGCGCTCTGCCCGTAACTACCTGCTGACCTATCAAGATTATCTGGATGTTCGCGACACAGCACCCTACGTGCGCGATGCTTCGCCTGTCCTCGCTCGAGATGACGTGCGCGCGGTGAGCGAGTTTGCCAGTACGAACGGAGAGATCGTCGGCGTGGAGCCGCAGTTCAATCAGATTCGGTTCCTCCCGCTTAAGCAGGGACGCTGGCTCAACGATCTGGATGAACGCCAGACACGCAACGTTATCGTCCTTGGTGAAGAGATGACGAGAAATCTCTTTCCCGGGCGTCCGGCTGTGGGAGCAACCATCCTGCTCAATGGCATTCGCTTTGAGGTCATCGGCAGCGTGAAGCGCGTCGGTCGCGGTGACAACAACTCTACCAACATGCGTGGCTACATCTCCTACCAGGTTATGAGCAGGTACTTTCCGCTAAAGGGAGAGGGGCAGCGAGGGTCCATATCATTCATTAACTACCAGCCTCGTACGCGGGCTCAACATCTGCTAGCGCAGCAAGAAGTTTGCAAAATAATCGCTCGCAATCACGGCTTTGACTATCGAGACGACAACGCTTTCGAGGTGTGGGACACGATTCAGCAGTCCGAGATGATCGGCGGCATTTTCGATGCCATGAACATGTTCCTCGGCAGCGTGGGGATGGCCACGCTGGCGATTGGGGTAATTGGGGTGATCAACGTCATGCTGGTCTCAATCAGCGAACGGACTCGCGAGATCGGTTTGCGCAAGGCCGTGGGTGCAACGAATCGAAACATCCTGTTTCAGTTGTTGCTGGAGGGGATTCTCTTAACTCTGGTCAGCGGATTAGTCGGTATGGGACTGGCTACAGCACTAATGGCCGCGCTCGGAACCGTTCGCGGTCCGGAGGGCTTTGATCCGCCAAAGCTCGTGCCCATGACGGCGGCGTTGGCGGTTGGCAGTCTGCTGGTGGCGGGGGTGGCCGCAGGACTTTATCCCGCCCGCAAAGCCGCGATGCTGCAACCCGTGGACGCGCTTAGAGAGGAATAGTAGTTTATGTTACTCGATACACTTCATGAGGCCTGGGCTGCAATGCGACACAACCGTCGCCCTACTGCGCTCACTATGTTGGGCATGGCTTGGGGGATTGCTACCCTTGTGCTGCTGCTTGCCTACGGGAATGGATGCGGCCAGGTCATGACTAACATTTTCGCCAGCTTCGGTACCAAAACGGTGATTCTGGTTCCGGGCCGCACCTCCATGCAAGCTGGTGGCCAGAAGGCAGGTGCGCCCCTGCGCCTTACTCCGGAGGATGTCGACCTGCTGACAAAGAATGTTCCCCAGATCTCCCGCATTACGCCAGAGGTGTACAAGAGGGCGAACATCCAGTACGACACTCGAACTTTCAATTTCGAAGTGGCCGGCGATCATCCCAATGTCGCCTCTATTAAAGTTTTGGAAACAGCGCAAGGTCGTTTCTACAACCTCGAGGATCACCTCCAGCGTGCTCGTGTCGCCGTACTCAGTTCCGAGACGAAAGAAAAACTCTTCTCTGGACGTAACGCTCTGGGGGAGCGGATTCGCATCGATGGTCTCAGCTTCGAAGTGATTGGTGTTTTGAGCCCCAAGATGCAGGAGGGTGACGACGACATAAACCGCATCATTTATATACCGTTTACCACCATGGGAGATCTTACTGATACCCATTTCCTTGACTCTATTGGGTTCAACTACGAGGTGAACGACTACCTAGCGCTGGAGCGGGCCGTCCGTGCAGTTATCGCGATACAGCACAAGTTCAACCCGGCGGACCGCCGTGCGCTATCCGTGTATAGCGTGATGGATCAGGTGCACCAGTTCCAGGTGATGGCGTTCGGTTTGAAAGTCCTGCTGGCATTAATCGGGACGGTTACGCTAGGAACAGGTGGAGTTGGGCTGATGAACATCATGCTAGTGTCTGTGACGCAGCGCACTCGCGAGATCGGCTTGGAAAAGGCCCTCGGTTCGCGACAGCGTGACGTCTTCTTCCACTTTCTGACGGAGGCACTGACAATCAGTTTTGTCGGCGGAGTGCTGGGGGTCGCGCTGTCGTATCTCATCGCTCATTTCGTGGGAACACTCACTTTGTATAGTGCTATGGCTAAGCATGCGGAGGCCGGCGATATCCGGCTGCTCATTGATCCCGGAATGCTCGTTGTCGCCACCCTTATACTCACTGCTGTGGCCTTGGTGAGTGGCATGGTCCCTTCCATCCGCGCCTCTCGCCTGGATCCAATTGAAGCGTTGCGCCACGAATAGAGTCTTTTTTTTGGCGATGTGCCTCGGCTGCAGAATTCATGTCGGCCTCATCGATAGCCGATGGAACCATTTCGCCATGGAAAATTCATCGCCGGGAATCCATACCATCCGTTTGGTGATAATGCCGGAACTGAGGTGGCATTCTGAGTCGTAGCACCGAGAGCCGTGGGCTCAGGGGCTCGTCCATTGGTTGGCCTGCCACCATCTTGCTGGCGGGCGAGGGAAGCGCCGAACGAACATCGGGAACGCCGCAGCCGCAGTAACTCCAGCCAAGGCGATCAAGATCCACACTGAACACCCTCAGTGTCGTATACGTCAGTGCGGGCCGTGGTTCGCTTCTTTTTTTCATGCATGCGCTCGCCCCGCCCATGAAAGCGCTTGAGTGATACTCGTCGAATACTACGAGTCCGGGCATTTGGGTGAGAACTGTCAAGACTGACAGGCCGGGCAAGACTTAGGTTGCACATTGGCGATTACGCACTGTGCGCAGGGTCCGGGCACCCCCAGGCAAGACGTCTCATGGCGGGCTGCACGGAAGGTCGCGAGATGAAAACTGTGACGAGACTGTTTCTTCTGACAGTTGGAAGACGCCGAGTTAAGGGCTTAACTGATGGCGGTGAACTGCGCGCTCAATCAGAGTGCAGCTGGCGGCCGCAGTTCCCCTTATTCTTAGCCGAACTACCCTAGGTGCCGGAAACAGCGAGTGGACCTTGGCGCCGACTGCTGGCGGTAGATTAGGACAAGCAAGTCGTTGAGTCCGAGCGAGAGGTCGCCGCGAGCCTCCATTCGTCGATGGATGGAGAGATATCTGCGGAACAGGCTGTGACAGTTTGGGTATCTTTTCTCCGCCGCGTGAGCTTTGTCGACGAGCGGATCTAGCGATGGAGCCGGCGTCCTTTGTTATCTGAGGGCATTGTCTGAGATTTGGAGTCGCCGCGATGACAACGAACCGTTGGTCCACACCGGCTCTGGCTGGGGCAGCATTCATGGCGTCAACGTTTCCCGCTGATCGGAAACCAAGATTCCTGCAGGGCCTTAGCGCACCAGACCTTGAATTGGTAATGGCCGCGTCAACGCCCAGGCGCTTCATGGCGAACTCCATAGTTACACACCAAGGGGATCTTGCCGACCATTTCTTTCTATTGATGAAAGGATGCGCCCGACATTTCTCCATCACGGAAGAGGGACGAAAGGTTCTTCTTCTTTGGCTTGCGACAGGAGACGTATTCGGTGGTTCGGCACTCTTGCCAGAACCATCGTTCTATCTCTTCAGCACAGAAATGGTGAAAGACAGTTACGCATTCGTTTGGCGCCGCAGCATGATCCGGGACCTTGTTGTACGCTATCCAAGTCTGCAGGAGAATGCATTGTCAATTGCGTCGGACTATTTGACGTGGTTTCATGCCTCGCACTTGGCCTTGATCAGCTATACCGCTCGACAAAGACTTGGGCGGGTACTGACAAGTCTTGCGCAGGGCATTGGCCACAAGGTCCCGGGCGGCATTGAGCTCGACATCACCAACGAGCAGTTAGCAAACGCGGCCAACGTCACACCGTTCACAGCAAGTCGTCTCTTGAGCGAGTGGCAGCGCAATGGCGCTGTCACCAAGAGCCGCGGCAAAATCGTAGTGCGTGCCCCGCAGCGGCTTTTTCTGCACCAGGTCTAGCGACTTTCCATCCTCATTGTTTTCTCTGCTGCCCCCTGGTTGTCCTTGGGCAAGTACGGAGCTGTCATGGCGCAACGACTGAGATACTCCTCCTCTGCAATCATTCCTGCATGGTGAATGCCGTGAGTAACGGAAGGGCTTCTGTATTGAACTCGAAACGCGAGGATCCGGGAACGGTGACGGTGCGTATTCTCTTGGTCGATGATTTCGAACCGTGTCGGACTTTAGTTTCTTTGATCCTGAAGGACCAGCCAGGGTATCAGATCGTCGGAGAAGCAGCCGATGGGCTGGAAGCGGTTCAGCGAGCCTTGGAACTTAACCCCGACTTGGTCGTGCTGGACATGGGCCTCCCAGGATTAAACGGAATCGAAGTCGCTCGACAGATCCGGAACTGTTCTCCCGGTTCGACGATATTGTTCTTAACCGGAAATCACGATCCGGAGATAGCACGTCAAGCTTTGTACGCTGGCGCACGGGGGTATGTGCATAAGTTCGATGTGGTCGCTGAACTGGCGGCGGCAGCGAACGCGGTTCTTTCAGGCGAACGGTTCGTAAGCCGTAGGTTTAGAAGCCTGGGCGTAAGGGCGAGCTCTTGATTCCAACCTAAGCCATCGCCGTCCCTTAGTTTGAGGGCAACCATTAAGGTCGTAAGACCCCTCCCCGGCAGTCCTTGACGGGTCGTTTCATCGGGCATTCTCATCGGAGCCTCGGTGGCCAGACGCGCCGCCGCACCTGTCAGTACTACCAGTATGCGTCGAGGTGCTGCCATCTCAAAATCGGGTGTGTCTCAAACCGATTCCACGACCGGGAAAACCATCTTGCACTATTGCATAGGCTCTAGGGACGTAGTTTCACCTTCGCGAGTAAGACCGTGGGTCATTACTGACGGTCTCCTCGCACTAATGTGCGCCTGTGTGGTTGCTCTGCCGGGATACGCGGCGAGGAATGCCTCAGAGACATCTTCGGGATCATCGGCTGTCATGTCTTCGAACCAAACTACGTCGCCGGTCATCGTAGTCGGCTTTCTGGGGGGCTTTGTAGCTCATGATGAGCCACACCACCCTGAGGTTCAGCTGATCCAAGATCTACATCAGGAATATCCCGAGCATGTTTACTTCGGTCTGTTCGAAAACAGCAAGGTTGGCGAAGCCTACCACACCATCCTTAACCGGTTGGGCGCGAACGAAAACGGTACATTATCAGACGACGAAAAGCGAGGGGCTCGCATACTGTTGTTCGGTCATAGTTGGGGTGCTTCGGCCGTAGTCACACTGTCCAGGAAACTCGAGCGAAAGGGCATCCCGGTTACGCTGACGGTACAGGTAGACAGCGTGGCGAAGCCCTTTCAGAACGATCGGGTGATTCCACCCAACGTTCTCGAAGCAGCAAACTTTTACCAAACACGCGGCTTGATTCACGGCCGGGCAAGAATCATCCCCGCTGATCAATCACTTACGACAATTCTCGGCAATTTCCGGTGGGAGTACAAAGAGGAGCCTGCAGAGTGTCGCTATTTTCCTTGGTATGCCCGCTTGTTTACCAAGAGCCACATTGAGATCGAATGCGATCCCAAGGTTTGGTCGCAGGTGAAAACACTGCTCCGCCGCCGGTTGCCTAACCCAGTGGTAACTCAGAGTGTCGAGCCAGTCGTTCGACCAGCAGGGAGCGACGGTGCTGTGCGGCGGAAGGAAAAAACTGCCGGCGTCATGACCGTGCTGACGCCAGCCCTGCGCTAAGCTTCCATAGCGAATTTAGGACCCGGAGTGAGATCGGTTTCACTCCGGCTAGGGCTTATCGTCATGGTTTTCAATTGAGGTGGTCCGGGTAACTGGAACAAGAAAGGTATTGAGGTTTCGCTCGGAGTGGAAGGCAACTATGGACATCGAACCCTGGAAGGGGGAGAATCACAGCATGCGGAACGCAGATAGACTCTCCGGACAGAACGAACTGGAAAGATCGGCATGCGCTCGACGCCTATGCCAGTTCATACTCTTGCTGGCGGGGGTAAATTCTTGCTTTTCAGGTGCCGCGTGGGCGCAAAAGCCAGATTCTCAGGAGAGCGATTCGGACAGGTCCTGGACGGCTACGAGTGAATCGAAAGAAGACTACTCAAATCCCACGCGTACGATCCGGAGCCATACACAGGACGGTAATCGTACGGTTGACGTGCGATCACTTCAGACGCGCGGATCGGACGGGAATTTCAACCCTTATCAGGACATCGAAACAGAAACCGTGCGGATCAGCACTACGACCATGCGAACCACGATCCGCACATTTGTGCGAGACGATAGCGGAACGAAAACGCTGTTCCAGGTCACGGAGGAAGAAAAGCAAACTCTTCCCGGGGGCGACTCAAAGGTCGTGCGTACGACCTCGAATCCAGACGCGAACGGCAACCTCCAGGTAGTTCAGCGCGAAAATCAGGAGACGGTGAAGACCAGTCCGGACGTCGAAGAGACGAAAACCACCGTAATGCTCCCCGGCATCAACGGCGGCCTGGCTCCTGCGATGCAGCTGCAGGAGCGCCAGAAACGTAGTGGCAATGCGGTTGAAATTCAAAAGACAACACTGCTACCGGATGGCGCCGGAAGATGGCAGGTGGCTGAGCTACGGCACACGGCGATCGAAGATGAAGGCAAGAATCGCAGAAAGGAAGAGCGGGTGTCGCGCCCGGATCTAGAGGGCAACCTAAGTGAAGTCACCCGCGCTGTGAGCAAGGAATCGGAAGACGTCTCCGGAGATAGGCACAAATCAGAGGAAACGTATTCAATCGACGTGCCGGGAGCGGCCCGCGACAGCAGCCTCCACCTGGTTCAGCGCGTTACGACTACGCAGCGCACCAATGCAGATGGCCAACAAACCACCAAAGTAGAGGAGCAACCCAACCCCGGCGATCCCGGTGCTGGCCTATGGGTAACCACAGTGAATAAAGAAACGGTGCGTTTGGGGCCTGCTGGAGCACAGGCAACTGGGACCATTCAACTACGCGATGCCAACGGAAGTCTGGGCATAATCTCCGTGAATATGACGAAGTCAGACAGCGTCCACGCAATAGAAGTTCAAATAGCGCCTCCTAAGCCGAAATAGGAGTTCAAACATGGCACGTTCGTCTTCACACTCGCTTCTTGTGCGCTCCGAGGAGTATTGAGGCTCATTGCGGGCTTGAGCGTCATGGCCGTGGGTAAATCGTGAGCCTTACAAACCCCTACCGACAAACTGCCTGCCCCGACAAACCGCTTCCACAGCAGCTAACAGTTCGTTTCCGGCATGGACTTTAACCACGTAGCCCAGGGCCCCTAGGCTGAGAGCTTTTTGCACCACATCGGCCGAGGATTCTTGGCTCAGGAACAGTATTTTGCATTCCGGGCAGAACTTGCGGATTCGTCGAGCCGCTTCGATTCCATTCAGTGTAGGAAGCCCGACGTCGAGCACAATCAAGCCCGGTTGCAGTTCTTCGGCTTTCTGCACCGCTTCTAATCCGTCTGACGCCTCACCGATGACCTGCAAGTCCGGTCTCTGCTTCAGCGTCGAACATACGAATCGCCGGAATGGTTCGTAATCATCGACCACGAGAACTCGGACTGTAGGCGTTTCCACGTAGCTTTCGTCCCTATCTGGAGCAGTTTGGATGGCGGAAAGCCTGGTCCTAAATATCTTTAATGCAGCGTTATGATGACACTGTCCGCGCAATGCTCAAAGGTTACCAAGGTTCGCTCTTCTACTCTTCTAAACCCGCAAGTGCCGGGATTGTTGCGCCTTCAGAACACAGGTCCGTCCGATAATCTCGCATGGTGTCTTAAGGGGGCGAGCAGGGAGGTCCCGTTTCTGACATAGGGTTTTCCCTGATGCCCACGCGTGGCTGGCGTAATATCGCGTATAAAGTGTTCCGTCGCGCACACTTGAGGGTTGGTTTGCTCCGGGTGGACGGGATGTTTCAGGAAAGAGCAAGCGCCAGGCCTTTGGCGCGACTAGTCCGCCCCGGCGCTTCCCTACAGCGAGAAAGGACCATTAGCGAACGAGAAACGCCACGCGAGAGTTACTTGGCCCCGGGCGGCAGCTCCAGCGCGAACTGATCATCCCTCAGCGACTTGTTGATTTCCAGCTTCAACATATTGAGGGTGATGTCGTATTCCTCCCGGGGCCGGACAATCTCGATTTGCGAGGGGAAGCTGACGCCACCGTAGTCCTGGTAGTTCACATAGCGCGCGTCGGTCACCAGAGTGCCCTGCTCATCATAGATGTACTGGCGATGCGGTTGCAGATCGGTCCGGCTGAAAACAATCTTGCGCGACAGTTTCCAACCCTGTTCGCCCTTTCGAATCACTACCAGTTCGTAGTCTTCCTGCAGGACGCGATGCCCTTTGGAATCGTGAAGAACCTCAAAAGCATTCTCCAAAACTGCAATCTCACGCTCGGGATCAACGGAGCGAATTAGAAGCACGTCGTAGACATCCTGCGGACGAATATTTTCCATGGTCCGGTCTGGGGCATGCGTCGTCAACTCATTGCTGCCTGTGACAAATCGGTTCTTTGGAGGGATCGAGAGTTTGAACTCGTGTCCGTCGCTTACCATGTCGAAGGCCGTGGTGCGCACGATCGGCAGCAGCCCGATCATGTGAAGCATTGCCGGCTTCCGCGCCAGCAAGTAGCCCCTAATCTCCGTGTAGTCGGTGACATGGCCCTTCTTGACGCCGCCCGCTGAAACATCAATGTCCACGGTCGCCTGCAGTGACCGGATCCTCTGCGACTGCTGGTTGAGGCTGTCAATCAACACTGATTGGGTCGATTCCCGAAGCGGAGACTCAGAGTACATTTCCTCCACTGGCCGCGTACGAAACAGACAGCCCGTCGTGGGTAGCACTGCAAGAACCAACATCAGGGCCCAAAAGGGCGAGGTAGGCCTCATGAAGTGATCGATGATCCCTGGAAGACGCGCCTGAAAGAGTGCAAGAAACTCACTGTTGGTCGTGGAACCTCCGCTTCAACACCGATTTCATAGGCTTCCTGTGAGGGTGGCGGTTCTTGGCTGTCAATGGGACCGCCTCCATCACCGGGATGCAAATAACAGGGACCACCATTCGCATGTTGAAGCCGCTAGCTTTTCGATTTGTTCTTGGGAGACTTCTTGTTGAGCGTAGCCAACAACAACTCAGCAGACGCAGGCGCCGCTACGGCACCTTTGAATACGATGTCCTGCGCGCTTACGTCTTTTCCGTACAAGTTCTTATTTGCGTCATTGTCTGCACGAAGAGTGGAGCCGGCGAGAGAGATTCCAGCAAACAGTCCCCGAGCGCGAGAATAGGAGAGGATCTCGGCCCGCAGTGTTACGTCGGTCTCGGCGGAGGCGGTCCGCCCAACCGGACCCGCCGCCGCCGAGACATCACCCCCCAGCTTGACCTTGCTGGCGAGGATGTTCTCGGCTGACCGAGGGCTCATCAGCAGCAGTACGAAGTCGGTTGCCTGCCCGCCCAACTGCAAGCCAAAGCTGCCACCCTCGAGCGCCATCATGGTTGGAGCACCCCAAGTACCTTTGAAATCCTTGCCGCCGCGGCAGGTCATCACCCCCCGACCGTAACTCCCGCCAATTCCGATGGCGAATTTGACCACGGAAGGCAAAACGACAACACAGTCCGTCTTGTCGAGTACATCCTGCGGAATGTCGTCGGGAATGTTCACAATTTCTTGCATTACCTTTCCAGCATTTGCCACTCGATCTTGTTCCTTCTTTTGCGCAAACGCCGGTAACGAAATCACGGCAACAAGCAGACCTACCCCCACCCAAATGTTCTTCATAAGGTCTCCATAAATGTTTGTAAGGCTCTGCTGCCACGCCTTGCGGACCGGCAGCACAGTGCCATGTGTCAGCCACAATGCAGCGCACCTCAGCCAGAGGCAAGCTTTCCATGCCGTTCTGTGAATCGAACCTGTGGTTTCGTCTGAATAAGAATGACTGAAATCAAATACCTGACCGCAGGCCGGTGACTTGTCAGACCAGAGCCGAGGCAAGAATTATCCCCCTCTCTTGAAGTGAGTAGCTCCGACCTGGCGGAATTACCACTGGTAAAGTTGACAGCGCTGGCCGCTGGCCAGCGACGGATTCTCTCGAATTGAAACCGAATTTTGCTATTCGTCGCGGAATAGTTCACAACACCGGATGGCGACTCGGAGACGCAGCATTAAGGAATATTTCCGCTAATCCTCGAATATTTGCGGGTAGAGATTTAGTACCAGACCTCCATCAAAAGAGCGTCGATATGCGCATCGGGCTTGACATTGCATTCATATCGCTTCGCCACGTCGCGGATCTACTCGTCTTTGCTACGAGGGACTCTTGATTTCGTACCTGCGATGAAATTCGCTCGGCGCGAGGGAATGCGCGTCTACCTAGAATGTATGGGCCATCCCGTACTTCGTTCACTCAAGGCTCATGCCGATCTCGCACTTTACTAGAATCATTTCAAACTAATCCACTACCTGATTTTCAGTGAAATTCACTTTTCCGGCAGAAAGTGCTACGGTGTCGGTGAGAAAGCATCCACCTTTTTGGAGTCGACATGTCCTCGCAAGCGTTGCCAGCACTGGCCAGACAGCTTTTCCATCATCTTTTTGAGCAAGCATCACTGGGGATCGCGGTGGAGGATTTAGAGGGGAAGATCTTGGTCGCCAACCCGGCGCTTTGCTCCTTGCTGGGATACCGGGAGGACGAACTGTGCGGCATGAGTTGTTCGGAGTTTGCTAACCCCGAAGATTCCCAAGACGACTGGGCCCTCTTTCAACAGCTCCGTGCAGGCGTCATCGACCGGTACTCGCTAGAAAAACGCTATGTGAGAAAGGACGGCGCTCAGCTCTGGGGACGTCTGAATGTCTCTCTTTTGAAGGACGGCGATGAAGGATCATCGCCGCTGGTCTTTGCCTTTGTGGAGGACATCACGGAGCGCAGGCGGGCGGAAGAGGCACTCCACGAGAGCAACGAACGTTTTCGCTTGGCGGCTCACGCCGCAAAGATGTATGCGTATGAGTGGGATGTTGCAACCGACGAGGTCATGCGATCCGAGGAATACGTGAATGTCCTTGGTTACAACGATCCGGAGAAACTGCTTACTCGTCAGCAACTATTAGCCACCATTTATCCAGAAGACCGCGCATTGTTTGTCGGTGCGGTTGACGAGCTTACTCCACAGAACCCGACTAAGCAGATTAGTTATCGTGTTTTGCGTCCCGATGGTTCGGTTCTTTGGTTGGAAAAATCCGCGAGAGGCTCTTTTGACGAGCAAGGAAAGCTGCTGCGGGTGATTGGAATGGTGGCGGACATCACCGAGCGGAAACAGCTAGAACAGGCACGGCGCGAAAGTGAGGATAAACTTCGACTTCTTCTCGACTCGACTGCCGAAGCCATTTGCGGATGTGATCTTGAGGGCCGATGCACATTCTGCAACCCGGCTTGCCTCCGCACTTTGGGGTACGAACGCATGGACGAGTTGCTCGGCAAGAATGTGCATGATCTGATTCATCACACTCTTGCAAACGGAACCTTGCTTCCTGCCGAGGAGTGTCGAATTACCCGGGCAACTCGAACCGGGGAAGGAGTCCACGCTGACGACGAGGTATTTTGGAGGGCGAACGGAACAAGCTTTCCCACTGAATACTGGTCGCATCCCCAGCGGAGAGGCCAAGAAGTTGTCGGGACAGTGGTCGCGTTTATCGACATCAGCGATCGCAAATTGACGGAAGCGGCGCTCGCGAACGTGAGCCGCAGGTTGATTGAGGCACAGGAACAGGAACGTACCCGGATCGGCAGAGAGCTTCACGACGACATCGGTCAACGTCTCGCGCTGCTGGCCGTCGAGTTACAACAACTCCAGGAAGACCCTCCCAATTTTCCAGAAGTCCGCGGGCGTATCGCCGAACTCCAGAAGCGGACTACTGAGATAGCGGCTGATATCCAATCTTTGTCGCACCAGTTACATTCGTCAAAACTGCAATATGTCGGTATCGCTGTGGCCATGAGAGGTTTCTGCCAAGAATTCGGCAAGCAGCAGAAAGCGGAGATTGACTTCCGAACCGACGATCTGCCGAACCCTTTGCCGCCGGATATTTCTCTTTGCCTCTTCAGAGTTCTGCAAGAAGCCCTGCACAATTCGGCTAAACACAGTGGAGTTCGGCACTTCGAAGTGCGATTGTTGGGAACCTCCGGTGAAATTCATCTCACGGTTAGCGATTCTGGCGTGGGCTTTGACAGCGAAGCCGCAAAGGCGAGCCGGGGACTTGGCCTCCTCAGCATGGAGGAGCGGCTGAGACTGCTGAACGGAACTCTTTCAATCGAGTCGCGACCCCAGTTTGGTACCACGATCCACGCTCGCGTTCCTTTCAGTTCGGGAAGCGATTCCATGCGTGCAACCGGGTAAAAGCCTTCCCTTACCACGGGGATGATGGTTCAGTATTCGCTGCAAATCTTCTGGAAGATCTGTTTGTCTTCCTCGCGGTAAAAGCTGTTCAACGAGAAACCACAAAGAATATCTATTTTGTATCGTTTAGTTAGCTGGTTGCAGAGCTGCTCCACCTGAACAGCCGCATCCGCCTTACCTTGCCCCCACAGGATGGAAGCGCATTCCCCGCAAATTGAAACCCGTGACTGGTCGCCCTCTGTCGCCCGAGCTCCCGCCGCGATCAAATCACCCACGACTTTAAAAAATCGCATTGGGTCGGGCAGATCATTCCCCATGAAGGTCGAGAGCGTCTCGCCGACATCCAAAGGGAGATAGCGCCCCCGTTTAATGGCGGCGACAACATCCACGCCATGTTCCTGCAATCTCTGAAGAAGACTCTCGCGGTGTGACTCGGTCGAGACCACGATAACCGAGTTCCCGGCCTTCAGAGCGGCTTCGATAAAATAAGCAAAGCCAATCACGAAAGCTGCATCATCAGAATAGAATTCAACCTGGTGGCTGCGATCGATCTCCGTCTTTTCCGGCGTGAGGGATAGGAGAGCCTCGCTGCGGCAGGGGTCGAGGGCTTGCGAGTCCAACGCGGGGGCGAAAAGGTGACCCGACAATCCGCTACTGATAAACTGCCTGTCCTCAAGGACCGCTCCCACAGCCGCTAACAGTTCGCTTCCAGCGTGTGCCTTAACAACGTAGCCCAGCGCCCCTGCACTGAGAGCCTCCTGCGCCACATCGTCGGACGATTCCTGGCTTATAAAAAGTATTTTCGATTGGGGAGAAAGCTTGCGGATTCGTCGAGCGGCTTCGATTCCATTCAGCGTTGGGAGTCCGATGTCGAGGAGAATCAAGTCGGGCTTCAGTTCTTCTGCTTGGTGGACCGCTTCTAACCCGTCTGAGACCTCCCCGACGATTTGCACTTCTGATCTTTTTCCCACCATCGAACAGATGAATCGCCTGAACGGTTCGTAGTCATCAACTACGAGAACCCGGACTATTGACATTTCCAAAGCACCTCCGCCACGGCCCAATACCGGCTCTTCGAGTTTAGTCACTGTATTCTTATGAGTATTCCATCTACCGCTAGTTCAGGTCGTTGCGCAGCCGCAATCCAGGGTGAACTAGCGTAGCACACGTAATAAATTTGAGTTGCAGGACGCTCATCGATCAGCCACCCGAAAACTGGTCAATTCCAACTTAGGCTTCGTCCCAAACTTCGTGAATAGCTCGTGCGTGCCACCTGGCGGCGCTGTTGGGCAATCGCTTTCGCAGAGCCACGATTCAGTTTTGTCCCAGACGAGGACGGCCAGCCGATTGGGCGCGGTATGCAGGACAAAAGTTCTTCCAGCATTCTTCGGTCGATCGACCTCTTACATCAACAACCGCTGGCCGCGTACACGCCCAACCGCACTTTGAGAGCGTGCGGTACTCTCGCCTCAGAATTGCAGTTTGACCGTGAACTGTGCGGAGCGCGGACCACCTAATGCATACAGCATGACCTGCTGCCGACCACTGTAGGAAGTAACAGTTCCCAAATAGGCTCCATCGTGGTGAAACTGGCACACTCTATCTTTGGGGGGACAGGAAAAGCTCCAGCGATCGAGTAAGCATTAGAGCACAGAGAACAAGAATGAAAACCAAATGTGAAAGCACCTCCTTCGAAGGCATGAGGGTGATCGCGGACTACAATGTCGGCGACCAGCGGATCATCGTGCTAGAACGGTCTGATAGCGCACAGGCGACAGTGTCCGGGCAAAAGGCGAATTCTCTGGCCAGGACGATTCCGTCGATTGCAGCTCGTAGTACAACCGCGTCGACCATCGGCGGAAGTGGCCCGTGGCTCAGACGCGCAGCCAACATCATCTGAAGCTGGGCCGTGGGTTCGCTTCCCGCCATGCAAGCGCGAGACAACGCCCTACGATTCTGTAAATGGCATGGCCGCTACTCTGTGCGCGGAGTGGAAGTGGTGAGACCGCTTGAACCGACTGATAGTTGCACAGCACGAGCCACGCGCGTATAAAGTACGAGACGCGCTATGTCATTCGGATGCTGTGCTTGTGACATTCATTTTTCGCGTCGAGCCCGAAGTTGTCTTGTTGATGCGGAAGAAGAGCGTGAATCTCCCCTAGGTGCCCCTCGCTGAGGCTTCGCTCGGCCCGCGAGCGGTCCCGATGCTCCTCCAGTTTCATGCTGCTGACCACTAGCGTTGGAAAATTGCTCTTGCGGATTGCACGGGCAGGCGGAGCCCTATGTGGCCGTGAGCAGTTGCTTGGAACTCTTTCCATAACCGAAGGTGCGTATGAGTTCTACCCACAGTCGTCGATCGTGGAAAATAGCGAATCCGGATTCGCCGTTCCACACAGTGATTCTGGTGTGCCTTGTGGCTTTGCTGTCCTACCTCGCTGCTGAGTTGGGAGGGTCGTTAGTGCTGCGGCCCGAAATGCTCTGGCCGGTTTGGCCGGGTTGTGCGTTTCTGGTTGCGGTTTTGCTGTTGGTGCCGCGGAGGATCTGGCCAGTACTGATCGCAGCAGGATTGGCAGGATTTGTTCTATATGATCTGCGAGCGGGCTTGACGCTTCGTTCTATTGCTTTACTTATACTGGCCGATACGGTCGAAGTTCTCATCGCCGCTCTGGGAGTTAGCTACTCCTTTAGCGGTCAGCCCCGTCTGAATAGCGTAAAGTCCCTGGCCACGTATTCATTCTTTGCGGTCATGCTCGCCCCGCTGGCGGCAGCGTTTATCGCCACGGCCGCTTTCGGCGGAAACTACTGGATTCGTTGGAGGATTGGTTTCTTTACGGAGGCCTTAGCCCTTCTCACCCTAACGCCAGCCATTTTGAACTGGGTGAGCGCGAAACGGGAATGGGCACAGAAGTCCCGAGCTTTCTATTTTGAAGCAGCCACGCTGATCTCCGGGTTGAGTCTTTTGGGTTATGTCGCTTTCGTGGCTCCTGGACGCATTACTCCGCCATTGGCGATTTATTTGCTTCTGCCATTTCTCTTATGGGCCGCTTTGCGCTTTGGATCGGTGGGAGTCAGCACGTCGATGATAGTAGTTGCCTTTCTGTCAATTTGGGGTGCAGTGCATGGACGCGGTCCCTTCACCGGATCGGAGCCACTCACCGATGTGATGTCGCTACAGCTATTCTTGTTTTTCGCTGCAGCACCTTGCATGATCCTCGCAGTTCTTGTGGAAGAACAGAAACAAACTGAGCAAGCCTTTCGCGAAAGCGAAAAACGCTTCCGATTGTTGGCAGATACCGCGCCTGCGCTGATCTGGATGGCGGACACCGATAAGCTCTGCACGTACTTCAACAAACCGTGGCTGGAGTTCACGGGACGATCCATCGAGCTCGAGCTTGGGAATGGCTGGGCGGAGGGCGTCCACCTCGATGATTTGCAGAGATGCCTGGATAGGTACACGCAGGCCTTTGATCGGCGTGAGGAGTTCCGAGTGGAGTATCGGCTCCGGCGGCGCGATGGAGAATATCGATGGGTTCTCGACATTGGAGTGCCGAGGTTTGATCAGGTTCGCTCTTTTATCGGCTACATCGGGATCGCCATCGATGTGACCGAGCGCAGGCATTCGGAAGAGGCTCTGCGGAAGTCAGAAGAGAAGTTCTCGAAGGCCTTCCGGCAAGGCCCAATGATACTCACGTTAACGAGCACCAAAGACCATCGCTACATCGATGTGAACGAAACCTTTGAACGTATTACCGGCTGGCGCCGCGACGAGGTCATCGGACGTACGCCGTTCGACATTGCGTTCTGGGTAGATCCGGCCGAAAGGGTGGAACTCACAGAGCGGCTTCTGAACGAAGGCCGTCTCCGTGAGGTGGAGACCCGTTTTCGTATGAAAGACGGCACCATCCGCATCGGCTCCGCCACGGCAGAATTGATCGAGGTGAATGGTGAGCCGTGCATGCTTGGCGCGGGTGCGGATATCACCGAGCGCAAGCGGGCGGAGGAAGACCTACGTCAGAAAGAGGTGGAACTTTCCGAAGCACAGCGTGTAGCCGGAGTAGGGAGCTGGCAGTGGGATATTCAGAACGACATAGTGATCTGGTCGGAAGAGGTTTACCGGATCAACGGCCGTGATCCCATGCTGCCAGCGCCTAATAACAAGGAGGCCCCAAACCTCCTCAGTGCTGAAAGTTGGGAGCGACTGCAACGCGCCGCCGAAGCGACTCTGCAAGATGGAAGATCATACGAACTCGACCTGGAGCTGATCCGACCGGACGGCACCAAAAGATGGGTCACGAACCGTGCCGAGGCAGTACGCGATACCACAGGCCGCATCGTCCGGTTACGTGGCACAACTCAAGACATAACCGAGCGCAAACTGTCGCAACAGGCCATGGCAGGTATGAGCCGCAAGTTGATTGAAGCACAGGAGCAGGAGCGCACCCGGATCGCCCGAGAGCTTCACGACGACATCGGTCAACGTCTCTCACTGTTGGCCATCGAGTTGGAACAACTCCACCAAAACCCTCCTGACTTGCCTGAAGTCCGCAGCCGTATCGAAGAACTACATAAGCAGACCACCGAGATCGCAATCGATATCCAAACCATGTCGCACGAGTTGCACTCCGCAAAACTGGAATACCTGGGTCTAGCGGCTGCAATGCGAGGCTTCTGCCAAGAGTTCGGGGAGCAGACGAAGGTGAAGATTGAATTCAAAAGCCACGATTTGCCCAGCCCTTTATCGCCGGACATTTCTCTTTGCCTTTTCCGAGTCCTGCAAGAAGCCCTGCACAATGCGGCAAAATACAGTGGGGTACGGCACGTCGAAGTGCGATTGTGGGGAACGTTGGATGAGATTCATCTTACGGTTAGCGACTCGGGCGTGGGCTTTGACAGCGCAGCAGCAAAAGAGAGTTCAGGGCTTGGCTTCATCAGCATGGAGGAGCGGCTGAAACTGCTGAAGGGCACCCTCTTAATTGAATCGCAACCGAAGCGGGGTACCACGATCCACGCGCGCGTGCCTGTCGGTTCGGGGAGCGATTCCATGCGTGCAGCGGGGTGAGTATGTAAATTAGAGAGCCGGAGCTTTCGGCCGGACCACTCTTCTTCTGGTCAATCTGCGGAAGGAAGGAGGAAGACATCACCTGTGAATCCAGTCAGGTAAATCAGGTTGCCCGTAGCGAGAAGGGCGTGTATAACACCTGTTGATCGCGTGTGCCTGCGGGAGCCGCTGCTTCTATCGTGGGCCATTGCGGATCGGCGAAGCGCGCGGTCGTTTTGATCGGCTTTATGATGAGCAGTCTTCTGTCGGGTTCTGGGGAGGAATCATGACGGGACGATCCTCGTCGAATCTCGGAATGGGGCTAAGGGTTTTTTCCTGGCCGACGGCGCTAATCGCAATTGTAGTCATCAAGGCCGTCCTTTCGCTCGCCGTAAAACCGGGATCTTTCCTGGTTTCGTACAGCGGGATCAGTTATTTCCTTCTCTTGCTTCTGGCGACCGGTTTTGCCATTCGCAACGGAATACAGGACACGCTGGGTGGCCGGCCATTCTGGGTATTCCTGGCAATTGCCTATGGTCTCTGGTTGCTGGAGCAGGGGATTTCTCTGTACTACGAGTGTGGTCTGCACATCGAGGTGCCCAACAATTCGATTGCCGATCCGGTGCTGTTTCTGCATATCGTACCGCTTATGGCAGCTGTGGCAACCCTTCCACATCGGAACGTATCCGACCGCAGGCCATACCGGGCAATCTCAAACTTTTTCCTCCTGCTGTTTTTCTGGAGCTTTATTTATGGTTACACGGTCTTTCCATACCAGTACTTGTTCTCGAACACCGCGCCCCCCAGCTACGACCTGCGATTCGACATTCTCTACCTGTTAGAAAATTTGGCGCTGGTCTTAGCTGTGGGGATTCTGACTCTTCGCGTGCATGCTCCCTGGAAGTCAATCTATTTTCATCTGTTGGGCGCGTCCACGCTGTACGCCTTAAGTTCCACAGTTGCAAACATTGCGATTGACTCGGGAGGGTACGTCAACGGAAAGCTGTACGGTCTGGGTCTGACCGCATCTGTTTGCTGGTTTGTGTGGATACCGCTGCGCGCACGGCAGTTATCGGGAACTGACGTTAGAGCAACCCGATCCGCCGGCAGCCAGGGGTCACAGGCGTCGGCGTGGGCAATGCTCGTGGTTGTGATGATCTCCATCCCGATTGTGTGGGAGTTGTTCCAGAGAAATGAGAGCACTGGTATCCGGACGCTGCGCTTGCTGGTCGCATTCATTGCGATTGTGTGTCTGGCGAGTACTGCTTATATAAAGGAGTATCTCGCCAAACGCGAGCTGGCTTCACACGTCGGTATAGCTAATGATCGGCTTCGCCTGGCAATGGAATCGGGCAAATCAGTGGGCTGGGATTGGGACGTCAAGAGTGGACGAGATGTATGGTTCGGCGACCTGAAAACGATGTTCGGAATCCCGTCCGATACTTATGTCGGGCGCGTAGAAGATTTCCGTCGTCGTGTACACCCGGATGATCGGGGAAAGGTCTGGAAGGCCGCGAACGATGCAATGCAAAGCCATCAGCAGTATGCGGCGGAGTTCCGCATCCTGTGGCCGGACGGGACTATGCGCTGGGTGGCGGCCGAGGGTAAATTCTATTACTCGGTGGACGACAAAGCTGAACGCATGCTGGGGATGGCAGTGGATGTTACTGACCGTAAGCGGATGGAGGAGGCGCTGCGCGAGAGCGAGGAGCGCTTGCGTTTGGCTGCTGAGGCCGGAAGAATATACGCGTTCGAGTGGGATGTCGCGACGGATGCCGTAGTACGGTCTCCGGAGTCTGTCAACATTCTTGGGATGGCTGAACCGATACGCACGACCCGTCAGCATATGTTGTCCACGGTCCATCCAGACGACCGGGCAAGAGTTACCGCTGCCACTAGCCTGTCCACTCCTGAGAACCCCATCAGTCGCGTTAGCTACCGGCTGTTTTGTTCCGACGGTTCCATGATTTGGGTGGAGAAGACCGCCCGTGCCTTCTTTGATGAACACGGCAAGATGCTGCGTGTGGTAGGCATGGTGGCGGATGTAACTGAGCGCAAGCGGGCGGAAGAAGCCCTTTCCAGCTTAAACCGCAGAGCAATTGAGGCAGAAGAGCGGGAACATAACCGGATCGCCAGAGACCTTCACGAAGACATCGGTCAGCGTCTTGCTTTGTTGGCGATTGAGATCGAACAACTTAAGACAGACCCTCCCAACGAGGCTGATGAAATCCACAGCCGCATGGACGCACTCTGGAAGCGGACCTTGGAGATATTGACCGATGTCAAAGCTTCGGCACACGAATTGCACTCTCCAAGACTGGAATATCTCGGCATCGCAGAGGTCATGAGATGCTTCTGCCAGGAGTTCGGTGCGAGGAAGAGAGTGGAGATTGACTTCAGCAGCCGCGGTCTACCCGGCCTGGTACTGCCGGATGTTTCTATTTGCCTCTTCCGGGTTCTGCAGGAAGCACTGTACAACGGGATGCAGCACAGCGGGGTGCAGCAGTTCGAAGTGCAATTGTGGGGAACCGCGGATGAGCTTCATCTTACGGTTAGCGACTCCGGCACAGGCTTTGACCTCGAAGCGGCAAGGAGGGGCCAAGGACTTGGTCTCATCAGAATGGAGGAGCGACTGAAACTGGTGAAGGGAACATTTTCAATCGAATCGCAACCGAAACGCGGCACTACGATCCACGCTCTCGTGCCTCTTAGTTCGGGAAGCGATTCCATGCGTGCGGCAGGGTAAGGGTAAGAGCGCCGAAATCAGGGAATCCCTACCGTTGGGTGCTGGAACTTGTCGGCGTTTGGACGTCACACCTGAAAGTGACGCACAAACGACTTGTTGGTAGCCGTCGTCACTGCTGTCGGTATTCCACTGCATTGCTGGATCAACGTCAAATCCCCCAAACTAGGGATTGACTTGGCTCACTGTTCGAAGCCTGCCATGGCTTTCAGCAGTGGGCTATGGCTGCCGAGCCGCAGAAATGAAGGCGGCTCCTGCCTGTGGAGGAAAGCGCCTATGACCTGTAGATCATGTGGGACAGAAAACCAGAGAGAGTTTGGCGCGGAGATGAACATCCATTTTCCGGGCCGGAAGGGTCTCGACCAGCCCGCCGTGTTGGCATCCTCGATATTAGTTATCTGCTTAGATTGCGGCTCTACAGAATTCACCTTGGCAGAAACCGAGTTGCGTCTACTAGGGGCGGGTGTAGCGCCACGAGTCTAGGGCTGCTCATAGCCCGTTCACCACGAACCGACGGCGCAGTGTTCCGCACAGATTCTCTCGTAGATGTGGCTTTCCTGTTCGCGCTGATAGCTGTTCAACACATAGCCGCACAGAATATCAATTTCGCAAGTCCTGGCTATCTCGTCCCAGAGGTGTTCCAGTTGAACCGCCGCATCTGCCTTCCCTTGCGCCCACAACGTAGGTGCACATTCGCCACAGGCAGCAACTCGGGGGTGCTCCCCAGGGTGCTCCCCCTTCGCCGCTTTGGCCGCTGCCGCAACTAGATCGCCGGCGGCCTTCCGGAATCGAATCGGGTCGGGGAGACCATTCACCATGAATGTCGAGAGCGTCTGGGCAACATCCAGCGGAATAAGGCTGCCCTGTTCGATGGCGGCGCCGATATTCAAACCCTGCGCCTGCAGACTTTGCAAAAGATTATCCAAGTGTGACTCGGTCGCGACCACGATGACCGCATTCCTGGCGTTTAGAGCGGCTTGGATGAAGCGCGCAAATCCTACTAGAAAGGACGCATCATCGGAATAGAATTGAACCGCATGACTGCGATCGACCTCGCGTTTTCCCGGTGCAAGCGATGGGGAAGCCTCCTTCGCGTCCGTAGCGCCGGTGCAATCGTGCCCCGATATTCCACGACTTACAAACTGCCTGCCCTGAAGAACGGCTTCCACAGCCGTCAACAGTTCGCTTCCGGCATGTGCCTTAACAACGTAGCCCAGTGCCCCCAAACCGAGAACTTCTTTTACCACGTCCGCGGAGGATTCCTGGGTCAGAACAAGTATTTTGCATTCGGGGGAGAACTTGCGGATGCGTCGAGCGGCTTCAATTCCATTCAGTGTTGGAAGCCCGAGGTCGAGCACAATCAAGCCGGGTTGCAGTTCTTCGGCTTTCTGCACCGCTTCCAATCCGTCTGACGCCTCGCCGACGACCTGCAAATCCGGTCTTTTTCCCAGCGTCCAACGTATGAATCGCCGAAACGGCTCGTAATCATCGACCACCAAAACCCGGACGGATGACACGCTTCGGGCACCATCAGCTGATGGCATCTTCGGAGAGAACATTGGAGTCGGACGCGCCTTCTATTCCACAACGCCTCCTCGCATCGCAAACTATTACGAATTTCGCAAGGAACGGCACCCTGCGGGATCAGCAAGGAGATACTGAATTGTTTAACACTACTTCTTCCTGATAGCTGCGTCGGGAATCGAAGAACAATACCTCAAACCCACGTGCAGGACTGTTCAATTCTGCACAGTCATGGTAATTCCGGGGAAAGCCCGATTCTGCCCTGGCCCGGGACAGCCTGGACCCAATTCTTATCGAAACCCTACGGTCATTGGGCTGACTTCCGGTAGCCAGAGTTAGTTACGTTTACCGAAAGATTCTTTGCCTGGGCGACGAGAACTTCGCTCGCCGGGTATCCTGTCCCATCCTTGAGGGACGAAAAGCGAACATCCAGGGTGACGGTATCCTTGGCGTCGGCTAAGTACGTGGCCACTGTCAGCCCCGTCACACGGTTGCTGGCGGGATCGACTTCCACCGACAAGACGTCGCCGGGCTTGCCGTAGTCGCGGAGATTTACGCGTACCCCCTTGCCCGCACCCGGCAGGTCCAGGCTGACCTTGCCCGCGTCTTTCACAGCCTGGATTCTCGCCGGGTCTGGTGGAACATAGGTCTTTACCAGCGCCACTGCTTGCTTCATGTAGTCCGTCAGTTCTTCCTTCTTCTTCTCGATGATGCGGCCCCTCAGCCCTCGCTTATTTGCCGGCGGCGGAGACGGATCTACCGTGATCTTCTGTAACGCGCCATCAGCGCCGTAATAGCATTGCTTCTGCTGCCGCGATTTCTCGTCGCCTTTGAGGCTGATCACGGTGGTCTCGATCCATTCATATTGCCGGATGCTCTGCTGGTCCTTGGCCACGGATTGCTTGAGCGCAGCCACGCGCTGCTGCACCTCCGGCGACTGGGACCTCGCGATCGCCGGCGTCAGCAGCAACGTGATGGTGCAGGCGCCGACCGCGAAGCGGGATTTCGACCTTGTCATAGTGCGTCTCCTTTGCGCCGTCCGCGATGCGTTGAATCAAGGCTCATACGTGCTGGTAGTTCGCATTCTGAATGGCAATGTTCAATTGCTTGCTGACCCCGTCGATAACCAGATTGGAGACGTGGTTTGTCCCATCCGGCAGGCGGCTGAACTGCACCGTCAAGTTCATCGCATCCTTCGGATCGTCCATGTAGGATGCAATCCGAATTCCGAGCAGTTCTTTCTGTGTCTTATCGAAGATCAAAGTCATCGAATCTCCAGGTTTTAAGTAGTTGTGAATGATCAGTTGGATTTGATTGGGAGCGCCCGCTACTTCACCTAAGGTGATGTTCCCTTGGGAATGGGCCTGCTGCAGCAGGGTTCCGTCCGGCGGGACGTACTGCTGCGCCAGTGCCTTCATCTGATCCGCGTAATCTTTGTACTCTTCGGTTTTCTTCGCGACCACGTGTCTTTTCAGACGCCCCCCCGAAGGAGGATCTGGAGGTGCATCAAGGGAAGTCTTCTGTGGCTTCAAGTCCGGCCCGAGGCGCACCTGGAAGTGCTCCTGCTTTTTCTCTTCGCCCTTCAGGCTGATCGTGACCTGTTCATTCCAGGAGTACGACGCGAGTGCCTGCTTGTTCTTCGCCATTGACTGCTGGACGTCCGAGACCTGCTGCTGCAGTTCCGGATTCTGAGAGTTGGCGGGAAGAATGAATCCTGCGCCGGCCAAAATGACAAACAGGGTCGGTAGTGTGATGCTCAAGATTCGCCTCGATGTGTTTTTCATAAGTGTCCTCTCGATGTTTCGGAAATCCATACAGCAGCTTGGCTGGCACGCGCAGCAATGAGGTCGCCGTTTTCATTCCTGGGCTAAACTATTGTCATTCGTTAGTCCACCACGCGCGTGGGTGCTCAACAACTGTCACTTATTACAGGTCGTGTCAAAATGAAGGCGTGCAAATGGATGATGGAGTATTAGACAGCAGATCATGTGCATTCGTTAGAATGCCTCTCCGACGCCCATGCTCCGCGTCCAACTGTCCCTCCCCCGGGCAAAGTCAGTGCGGAGATTGACATGGTACTTCTTACTCAGTTCAAATCTCGGCCCACCGCCCACGTCGGGCAGGAAGTGATCGTTCTTGAAGAGTATTTGACTCGAACCGGGGATCACTTCGCCGATGCCCCCAAATGCAGCAAGGCCAAAGCCCTTCGGCAATGTCAGGCGGTACTCCACTTGCGTCGTGGACATATAGCGGTCAAGGTACTTGCCGGGCGTATATCCTCGCAGCTCGTTTTTCGTTCCATAAATGCAATTTCCGTAAAAGGGCGGCTGGCCGCTGGTGGCGCAGGCAAAAAAATCGTAAGCAAGAACTTGATTCTTGCCCAAACTTTGGTATTTGTTGAAGGTGAGTCTGTACGCTTGAAACGAGAATTTGCTGCCCAAGGATTGCATGAAGAAGTCGGAGGTGAATTCCAGCTTTTCTCCAGCGATCGGGTAGAACTGATTGGGACGTGTATCGCGGATCAGCCGCAGGCCCAAGGCCCTCATGGTAGTGTGGATCCCGAGGCCAGACGGAAGAGGAGGAATTTCGCCATTGTTTGGGGCCAGCGTCACAAATGACTGCCCAGTCCAAAATCGCGGCCCGACAAAAACTTTCTACCAGAGCCGACGCAAAACTTCAGCACGGAAAAGGTGACCGGATTGTGTCAGCGGCAGCTTAAGTCCTTCGGCGATTCCGCTGCCGTACAGGTCGTAGTTCACATTGCCGTGAGCATAGATGGACGTGATCTCGTAGGTGTTCTCTTTCATATACAGATCTGCGCCGACGCCGAAGCCGCGACTTCCGTTGTTCGTAAAAAGACCGGCCGCGCCTATGGTCGATGGAGGAGAGACCTTGTCGTTCGTGCTAAAGGGAAAGATGTAGCCGAGACCCGGTACGATTCCGACACCAACGGTGGGACTCGAAATCGGGAGAGGAGCCGGAACAAGTGCTCCACGATGAGCTTTTTTCTTAGGTTTTCCGGGCTCCGTTGTGGTTTCCGCAGATGCTAGTGACTGACCGGTCCCTCCTACCTGTGGTTTCGCGGAAACATCTGAAGTTTCGATTTGTGAAGTTTCCTGGGGTTCAGGATCATCCCTCCCCTCCCAGTTCATGTAGATCCGGCCTTCGTCCGCCCTGTTCTCATTCGCGGCAAGCGAAACCGGCGTGAGTAGGGATTGGGCATGGAGGTGCCATGGTCCGGAGAGCGAAGAGGATATCCCGCAGAAGAGACAAACGCAGACCGTTCTGTAACTAGACCTTCGCAATCGAAAACGACGCATAGCGCCTTAGGCACCCCTATAGACAGCGATACGGGAACTTTCCTGCACTCCGTCTTGAAGTAGACGTTGAGCATCAGCCCAACTTGTTCAACTGCTGATTTACTCCTTCTCGGGTGGCCGCCTTTCTGTTTGCTTCGTGTTTTTCATATTTCCTCTCTTCCTGCTTGTTGCAAATACCGGCCGGTCACAGGGAGGGCGTCTTGAAGCCACACACCCCGAAGTAAACGACTGTGTAGAGAACGACCGTGGCATCCATTCCAGCGCCAAACCAGAAGCCCCGCGCATAGGGGCGGGTTACGTTCGTCGCTACCAGGTAAACCAAGAAGGCTTTCTCAAAGGCGCTATAAATGAGAATCGGTCTGCGCCAGTCGGCTCGAAAGGCGGCGACGATCATGAAAACGCCCATCAATCCGAGCAATATGCCCCAGTGCTGCAGAATGATGGTGTAGTCCTGGATGAATGGGATTAGTTCGAGCTTCTCTATTGCCCACCGCGGCCAAAAGGCATTGAGAGCCCCCAATGCCGTTACAATTCCGGTGAGAACAAAGAATGGCCGGAAAGTAAGATCTAAAAAGCGTTTCATAAATTAAATGGCTACGGCACCGGTCCGAGTATTTGCCTGGCAATAGCTGACAACGGGCTTATCACTGTAGCTGGTCCCTCCCCTCCCACTCACTTGAGATTCAGGGTGACACCAAGCACGATCCCAGACAAAGCGAGATTGGTGGTCACAGCCGCCGGGCCGCCTTTTTGGTAATCGAAATACAGATAACGATATCCACCCTGCAAAGTCATATTCGGCTTGAGCTTGTAACCGAGAAGGCCAACCACCTGGTACTCGAGTTGAGAGCCAGTGCCCCATCCGCCGACGTCACCCGCCACCGTGAACACGGTCTTCTGTGAAAGGGCAGCCTCGATCCTTCCCCCCACCAGAGGGTCCACCCAATTCTGAGACTTCGAAAAATTCAGGTTAAGGGTAGAGGGGCTAAAATTGAGACTCTCCCCGAAGTACCAGTAGCGGATTCCTGTGAGGAAATCGACCGCGATCTTCTTACTATTGATCAGGCGGATGCCGACTTTTGGGGTGAGAATGAATATATTCGCCGTGAGGTTCGCAGATGTGGCGATCAAGGGCGGCGGCAGAACAGGCAGTGCTTTGTCATCCCCGAGTCTCATATACAAGAGATCGACGGTGGTCAATAGTCGGTTGCGGCGAGCCTCGACCGCTCCCAACAGTCCAAAGCGGGCATGAGAGAGAAGATCGCTCGGGGTCACACTGAAGCCGGCGTTATCTCCGAGCGCACCCACGGTGCCGTGTATCCACGGGAGCCAGAGATAGGGGCTTACGGAGAGATGCCAGGTGTCATCTTGGGAAGTCCTGTCGATGGCACCTCCGCCCTGAGGGGGACTGGGCACAGGGGCGGCGGGAGCAGCCGAGGGCTCGCCCGTGATGGCGAGAGTGGGCGCAGGTATCACGTCCGGAGAGATAACTTCGGCGTCTGGAATCACACTGGCGTTGATTTGCCCCTTCTGTTGTGCCTGCGAGAGCGAAGCGCAGACCAGGACGAGGCAGCCTGAAGCTAAGATTGCATGTCTGATTTTCATTACTTTTCTATCTCCTTATTTGTCGACTGGGCGACGTTCGTCGCGGCGATCTCTCGGTTATTTGCGGCCACCGGCTTAACGCAGCGAAAACCTAAGTGGTTGGTGCCAGTGGTAACTTCGCCTTTGCCCCGTGTGCCTACTACGTAACGCGAGCAGTACTGGTCGGTGCACAGAAACGACCCACCGCGGTGAACTCTTTTTTTCTCGCTCGGTTCGGCCGGATCGTAGGGCTTGTCCGGTCCCTGCGGATTTCGCGTCACACCCCCTGCCGCCGCGAGTTGCCAGTAGTAGCCGGGGCGATACCAGTCGCTGGTCCACTGCCACACATTGCCTGCCATGTCATACAGGCCGTAGCCATTCGATGGAAACTGCGCGACTGGAGCAATCCCCGCGTAGCCATCTTCTCCGGTATCGATCTCAGGGAAATGTCCTTGGTGGGTGTTGGCCATCCACTTTCCGCTTGGCCGAAATTGGTCGCCCCACGGGTAGCGCTTACCAGCAAGACCTCCGCGGGCAGCGAATTCCCACTCTGCCTCCGTGGGTAAACGCTTGCCAGCCCACTTCGCATAGGCGAAGGCGTCGGGATAAGCAACTTGGACGACTGGATATTTCTCACGACCCTTGAGGTTCGTGTTCGGACCTTCCGGATGGCGCCAGTTCGCTCCTTTCACGTACAACCACCATTGATAATGGTCGTTCAGCACTACGGGATGAGCGGGCGGTGAGAAAACGACAGAACCGGCGACCAAGTTTTCGGGAGGAGCACCGGGAAACTCGTCCGCGGTCGGTGTGCGCTCCGCGATGGTCATGTATCCCGTCGCCCTAACGAACCTGGCAAACTCTTCGTTGGTCACATCAGTTTCATCCATCCAGAAGCCATCCACAAAAACGCGGTGGACGGGGCGTGCATCGTCTGCTGCGTGCATGCCGTCTCTAGCGGTGGCCGGCGCGTCCATCGCGCCCATGGAAAATTCACCGCCGGGGATCCACACCATTCCGGGTGGTGACGGCTCACGAACAGGAGTGGCAATGGGAATAGTGGGGCCGAAAGCCGCGGCCTCAGCGGCTTCGGCCATTGGTTGGCCCGCCTCTACTTTAGTGGCGGGAGAGAGAGGCCACGGGCGGAACACCGCGACCGCCACGGCCGCAGAACCTGTTGTCAGGGCAATCAGGATCCAGACCAAGCGTCTCAGTGTTGAATAGGCAGGTGCGGACTGTGGCTTGGTTCGTTCTTTTTTTCTCATACGTGCGCTCACCGCGGTGATCGCGCTTGATCGTGGCGGGTTCTCCATCGATCCAACTCTAATCACTCCACGGCCTTGTCGAGGTCAGGCTATCCGGAAGGGTTGCGAGGTGAGAACTGTCAAAAGCACCAGTCACGCTGATCTCTCGTGTCGCCTGTATTTCTCCGGGGCCGTCAAGACCTGTCATGAAACTGTCTTTTCTGACAGTGGTATCACGCTGAATTGGAGCCTAAGTTACGCGATGAGCTCCGAATCGTCCGGTCTGAGGAATCAACATTTCGAAGAAACTCAGGGAGTCGGCGTCGAAGCAGGGAAGCCTGTTTTGGTGGGCTAAGGGTGATGGCAGTTCGCTACCGTTTGTCGAGTTGCGGACAAGCGTCGCAAAGGTTGAAGTCAAAGAACGTGTATCGAGAATACCAACAAGGAGGACGATCATGAAGACAAGACTTGCGTGGTGCGCGATGCTGGTGTGCATCGCGTCCACAATTGCCGTCGGGCAACAAGTTTCAGTCAACTACAACCACAGCCAGAGTTTCACGCAGTTTCACACGTATGCCTGGGGCTCCGATAATGCCAACCAGGTCCAGAATTCGATCCTGGCGCAGGTGGCGATACAGAATATCGACTCGGCGCTGCAGGGCAAGGGATGGCAGAAGGTGGAGGTGAGCCAGAATCCCGATGTACTCGTCACTGCCAGTGGCGGGCTGAAACAGCAGACCTCCTACAGTGCGTGGGGCATGCGCGGGATTGGTGGCGGCATGGGCGGCATAACCCCCGAGCAAAATGTGATCGGGACCTTGATTGTTGATCTGTATGACGCAAAGAGCCAAAGCCTGGTCTGGCGTGCAATCGGTCAGAACACCCTGAACAACAACGGCAATAAGAATCAGCAAATCGTGCAGAAAGCCATTGTGAAGATGTTCAAGCAGTGGCCGACGATGTGAGCGGATCGGAAGTGAGGTACTCGGCGTCGGTTCCGTTGCCTGCACGCGTTCCTTCTCAACCTAATATGAGGCGCGCTTGTGCGCCTCAACACACGACGAGGAGAAAATTATGATTAAGCGTTCTTATCTGTTCGCAGCGGCGCTCGCGCTGCTCTACGTGACAGTCGCCGCCGCTCAGCACCCGGTCCTGGACGCCGTCGCCAACAAAGTCGTCGCGAAGTACCAGTCGTCCACTTGCCAGCAGTTGATGATGCAGAAAGCCCAAAAACAACCGCCGTCAGCAGGGGAGCAGAAGGCTATGGAGCTGCTCAAAACCGATCCGGCGATGCGCCACGAATTCGTCGGTATTGTCGCCGATCAGGTCGTCGACAAACTGATCCAGTGCGGCATGATCCCCTGAGGTAACCGGCGACGATCTGGAACCCGTGGCGTAAGAACAGCTCGGGCAGGACGTTGGACGTCCCACTAAGGTCGACGCAGACGCACAATACTGCACCGTGTAAGGAAGTGCTGCTTCGTATGAATAGAGGGCACGGCATGAAACGGAAACTGGGGAAAAGCATCGCCGACGGAGTCGCGGCATTCGTACTGATTGCCCTACTATCTGCCGCACCGACTGCGGCGCAGCAGGCCACGGGGGAGCCGGGTTCGCCCAGCGGCACGACTACCATCGACGGGAAACAAATCCCGCCGCCGCCCCCGCAGTTCGGCGGGGTGATCAAACAAAGTGCCGCGGAGTCAAAGCCCTGGTGGCCGCCGCGCGTAGTGCCCCCAAAGGGCGCGCCTAACGTGCTGCTCATCATGACTGATGATCAGGGTTACGGGGTGTCCGGCACTTTTGGCGGTGTCATCCCCACACCGGCGCTGGATCGCGTCGCGAAAGCGGGGCTGCGCTACATTCAGTTTCACTCGACTGCTCTGTGCTCGCCTACACGTGCAGCTCTAATCACCGGCCGCAACCACCACTCGGTCGGCTTCGGCGTCATCGGCGAATTGTCCACGGGCTACCCAGGCTATGACTCCATCATCGGTCCCGAGCACGCCACCATCGGCGAGATTCTCAAGGAGAACGGCTACGCTACGTCGTGGTTCGGCAAGAACCACAACACACCTGGTTTCCAATACAGCAGCGGGGCTGGTCCATTCGAACAGTGGCCTTCGGGTATGGGCTTCCAATATTTCTACGGATTTCTTGGCGGCGAGACCGATCAATGGGAGCCATATCTATTCCGCGATCACACGCAGGTCTTCCCGTGGATCGGGAAGCCCGGTTACAACCTCATTACTGACATGGCGGACGACGCCATCAGGTACATGCGCGATCTGAATGCGGCCGCTCCCGACAAACCGTTCTTCCTCTATTATGTGCCCGGCGGCAGCCACTCGCCGCACCAACCGAAAAAAGAATGGATCGAGAAGTTCAAAGGCAAGTTCGACATGGGCTGGGAAAAGATGCGCGACGAAATTTTCGCCAACCAGAAACGGCTTGGCGTGATTCCGGCGAATGCCCAGCTAACCCCCTGGCCCGATGACCTCCCGAAGTGGGACTCGCTCACAGCCGCGCAGAAGAAGCTCTATGCGCGTCAGGCGGAGGTGTATGCCGGCTACACCGCCTACACCGACTACGAGATTGGCCGAGTCATACAGAATGTCGAGGACATGGGCAAGCTCGACAACACATTGATTATCTACATCGTCGGTGATAACGGTACCAGTCCTGAAGGATCTCTGTCCGGCACCTACAACCAGTTGACCGCCTACAACGGCGTTATGAATGTCCCCGAACCCTTGCAACTCCTGCATTACGAGGACTGGGGATCGGACAAAACCTATCCGCACATGGCCGTGCCATGGGCGTGGGCGTTCGATACGCCATTCAAGTGGACTAAGCAGGTGGCGTCGCATTTCGGTGGGACGCGGCAGGGGTTGGCGATTTCGTGGCCTGGCCATATCAAAGACGTAGGCGGCATTCGCACCCAGTTCCATCACATCATTGATATTGTTCCGACAATCCTCGAAGCCGCTGGCATCCCGGCGCCTGACACCGTCAACGGGATCAAGCAGAAGCCGATCGAAGGCGTGAGCATGGTCTACACGTTTGACCAGGCGAACGCCAACGTGCCATCCAAGCGCGACACGCAATATTTCGAGATGGTCGGCAACCGCGCGATCTACAACAACGGTTGGATTGCCGCCACCACGCCGCCATCTCCGCCGTGGCTCATGGGAACGGGCAAGATGCCCGACATCATCAACGGATACAAGTGGGAGCTTTATAACATCACGGAAGATTATTCGGAGTACAACGATCTGGCGGCCAAGAATCCCGACAAGTTGCATGAGCTGCAAGCGTTGTTCCTAACGGAGGCGGCGAAATACCAGGTTTTCCCGTTGGATAATTCGGGCTTCGTGCGCCTACTGGCGCCGAAACCGAGCGCAGTCGCGGGGCGGACGGAGTTCACCTACACGGGTGAGAATGCCGGCATTCCTGTCGGCAATGCTCCCAGCATTCTTGACAGGGACTACACCATCACCGCCAACATTACTGTCCCTGACGGCGGCGCGGAGGGAGTGATCGCGACCATGGGTGGCCGCTTCGGCGGCTACGCCCTCCTCCTGAGTCATAGCTTCAATTGGTGGCTCAAATCCGACCTGTTCAGGGAAATCGGATTCGTGCTGCTGGTTCTGGGATTGCTTCTAGTTTGGTTAGGTAAGAACGGAAGGTGGAAGAAACGCTTCGGCTACGCCTTCTTGCTAGTCGCGGTGCTTGGACTGGTTGCCGTGTTTGCCACCGACGTGTTTGGATTCGGCAGAGGGAGACCCGTGTTCGTTTACAACTTCCTTGACCTGGAGCGTTGGCGTTGGGAAGGGCTCTCTGGGCTCAGTGCTGGCAAGCACAGCATCGTGTTCGACTTCAAATACGACGGACCGGGGCCCGCCAAAGGCGGTACCGGCGTGCTGACAGTGGATGGCAAAGAGGTCGCCCGCAAAACGATCCCGCACACGATTCCTTTACTCATGTCCATAGACGAGACCTTCGACATCGGGCTCGATACCCGGACGCCGGTGGACTTTACCTATGACGTTCCATTTCGCTTCACCGGGACGATCGACAAGCTGAACTACAAGCTCGGGCCGGAGCAGTTATCCGCCGAGGACAAACGAAAGGCTGCGGTGATGCTTGCCGCCGCCAAAGACTAGGCGGGTTAGGCGAATCGATGCCACGAACCGCCTCAGTTGAGTTGGGATACCTACAACGCGCTGCCGGCCCCAGGCTGGCAACTCTTAGCAAAGGAGATCACAATATGAGTCAGAACCACTTTACGGTTAGCTTTCCCTTGAAGACGCCCGCGGACGCAAAGGCAGTAGCGGAGCAGCTTCCACCACTGATGCCGGGGCTGTTCCAAGCGGAGGATACCATAGGTACGATTTACTCCTCACGCTTTACGGTTCTGAACGAAAAGACTCTGCTCTTTCTTGGCGATTTCGACGGCGAATTCGGCCCTCTAATGGCCGATCTGGCCAAGAACGCCGGGCAGGTGTTCGATGCCATCTTCCAGCATGTCGATAGTCCGCCCTCCGCCCCGGTCGCCGAAAACGCAGACGCTTTCGTGGAATGGACCGCCGGGCATCTCCTCCGTGCTGCAATGCTCTTCAGCGCCTACCCAGGCGTAACAGTAAAGGAGGTCAAGGCCATGGCGTCGGCCGCAGACGTCACTGGTGCCACCAAACAACTCCCATTCCTATTGATCCTGCCCATCAAATCAAAACTTGCCTACGTTGAGGTTGAACTGCTGCTGCATGCGAGGTCGCGGAGGACCCAGAAAGATCTAGCCACAGTCGGTACACCTCACTTCGCCCAGTTCGTGCCCCTGGGGAACCAACAGATAGGTTTCTTTACTGTGTATGACGGCTCCTTCGATACGTACATCGCGGATTTCACCAAGTATATGGGACCGGTCTTCGATCTCGTATTCAAGTTCACCAAGGACCCGCCGCCCTCGCCATCCCGAAAGCACGTCCAGGAATTCATTGACTTTGGGAACAGGATCAACCTCGCTCCGATCGGCTTCTACCAGGCGTATCCAGGTTTGAGCGTTCAGGACATCCATGCCCTCATCGCTGATAGAAAGTCACAGTCAGTCTCGTCGGCCGCATAGTCAGGAGCCTGAAACAGGAAGGAGCGACACGGTGAGCCAGGACACTAAGGTACTCGCACCACCGGCAAAAGAAAGTGGCGGACTCCTCCGCCGTCTGTTCGGGGCAAATGGGCATGAGACCTCGGCGCCTGATGCCCATTCAGAAACGAAGAACGTACTCGACCTGCACGACATTCAGGGATTCATCCTGCGCGGGTACAGGATGCCGATGGTGCGGCATTTCTTGCTGACGGTAGGCATCCCCGCGGCGGCACGCAAGGTGCTCGGGCGACTCGTTAGCGGTGACGAGTCTGACGCGCCGCAGATCACCACTGCGGAAGACTGGCATGTGGGGTTCGCGCCGGGACCGGGAGACAATCCAGATGATGTCCCGCGCCACAAGCCCGACTATTGCCTTAACGTGGGAATTACCTGGCCCGGACTAATCGCGTTGGAAGTCAAAGATCGCGTCGCGACGCTCTCATTCAAGTCCTTCACCGCGTTTATCGCCGGAGCCGCTGAACGAGCCGGATTGGTAGGCGATACCGGAGCCAGTGCGCCGCAGAACTGGATCGGTGCCTTTGGCAAGGACAGCGATCATGTCATGGTGACGCTCCACGCCATTTGCCCGGAGGCGATGACGGCATATAGCGACCGGCTATCGGCGCTGTTCGCCGAAGGCAACGCTTTTCGAGAGATCTGGCGGATCGACGGGACGGCATGGAGGGAGACGGTAGATGGCAAGCCTACCTTTTGTTCCAAAGTTCCCTTCGGTTATACCGACGGCATCAGCATGACGACCATTCGCGGCGGTCCGGAACGATATACGCCGGATCATCAGCAGCCATGTGAACCCTGGCTATTCGTTTTACGGGACGAAGCTGAGAATTATTTCGTGCCGGAGCCTCGAGAACTCGGTCTGAACGGCAGCTTCGCTGTCTTCAAAATGATCAAGACGGACGTGGTTGGGTTCGAGAATTACCTGCAATCGAACAAGGACAAAATTGATCCCGAACTGCTTGCCGCCAAGATATGCGGACGGTGGCGCAACGGTGTTCCGCTTGCATTGTCGCCGAACACGGACAGCCCTCAGGGCGGGATGACGCCGGAGCAGATGAACAACTACGAATACGTGAACGCTGACGGGTCAGGCGATCCAAAGGGGCTGCGCTGTCCGGTGGGCGCGCACATGCGCCGCATCAATCC